>Ga0209227_1000452_pt1 | contig 35217 bp, 24 predicted proteins | sample YNPBryantNP2012_FD_185815 | JGI IMG/M metagenome (GOLD analysis project Ga0209227, IMG submission 185815) | Anoxygenic and chlorotrophic microbial mat microbial communities from Yellowstone National Park, USA - YNP Bryant NP 2012 (SPAdes)... ...
GTGGGGGCCGTTCTTCGTAGCGGCGTGGGGGGCGTTCCTCGCGGTAGCCGCCCTCGCGGCGGGGGGGCCGCTCACCGGCGGTGCCACGGGCGGCTCGCGCTCCCGCGGCCCCGCCAACACCCGCGACGACGCCCGCCGCTCGTCCAGAGGCTGCCCCCTCCTCGTCGCGCGGCGCTCGCGCCGGCACATGGCTGCGCAGCTTCGCGATCTCCTCCGGCGTCAACGGGCGCCACTCGCGCGGCGGCAGATCGCCCAGGGCGATGTCACCCTCACGGACGCGGATCAGGCGTTGCACCTCATAGCCCAGCAGCTTCGCCACCTCGCGGATCTGCCGCTTGCGTCCCTCGCGCAGCACGATCCGGTACCACGGCCCTTCCGGGGCGGTCTCGATCAACTCGACCCAGGCGGGGGCCGTCAGTTCGTCGTTGAGCAGCACTCCGTTGCGCCACTGCCGCAGGGCTTCACTATCGAGCGGACGATCGAGCAGCACCCGGTATTCCTTCTCAACCTCAAACTTCGGATGGGTCAGATAGTGGGTCAACTCGCCGTCATCGGTCAGGAGGATCAGCCCTTCGCTATCCACGTCGAGCCGCCCGACCGGAAAGACACGTGTCGGCGTGTCAACCAGATCGAGCACGGTTGGGCGGCCGTGCGGATCATCCACCGTCGAAACGTATCCCACCGGCTTGTGCAACATAATGTAGGTGCGCTCGACCGGCCGGCGCACCACCTCGCCATCCACCTGGATGACATCCTGCTCCGGGTCAACCCGTAACCCTGGCTCCAGCACGACCTTGCCGTTCACTGTCACCCGGCCCGCCGCGATCAATGCCTCGCAGTCCCGGCGGGAGGCAATGCCCGCGCCGGCGAGGACCTTCTGTAGACGTTCTGCGCTCACATTCAACCTTCCTCTGATGCTTGTGGCGGGTCTCCTGGAACCGGTGCGGCCAGGTGGGGACGTCCTCACCGTTTTCGCTACGCTGCATGCTCCGCTTCTGCGCGTTCGTGGAAGAGGAGGTGAACGTAGGGGATCACTTCCCAGGCGCCGGTTCGCGAACTGACCCGCCAGATACACGCCGGCCATCGCCGCGGCATCCCGCCGGGGCGCTCAGGCGAGCGTTCTTCAAGGGCCTCTTGCCCACTTCGGTGGTGCGACGGCTATCCAACTGCCGCGCGTGGGGGACGGCTGTCCTCAACTGTTGGGGGGCGGCGTCTCACGGGCACCATCGAGTTTGCTTCCTCTGAGTATATCACAACCATTTTAGATTTTAGATTGCGGATTGGAGATTGCCGCTCCATGCAACAGGAAGCGCTCGTGGATATTGGAGGAATTCATCCGCTATGCCGGGCCGGCCGTGGGGCTGATGGTCTTTGAGAAATTCATCCGCTATGCCGGGCTGGCCGTCGGGCTAAAGCCCTCGGCTACGGGATGCGAAGCCCGCCTGCGCGGGCTAAAGCGGATTAATTTCCTAAAGACTATCGGCGCTCACGAGCTTGCGGCGTCTCTATGACGCTTTGGTAGTGGGAGGGCAACGCCCCCGCGCCCCCCGGGTGGGGCTGGCGTCTCGCTCGCCTGCGCCCCATTGGCGCGCGGTGCAGGCGCATAGACGGCTTCGGAGCGGGGGCGTGGGTAAACCCGGTTTCCCCACCCCCCCTCGCCGAGGGCGTATGTTCACGTTAGAACATTTGCCGGCGAATTGAGCGCGACGGGGCCATGAAGCAGGCAGCGCGATGCTATCACATAGCTGTATCCGCGCCGCAACCAGTATATGTATGCGCCGGCGCCCCGCCCGCGCTGGCGCGAGACGCCACGGGTCCGTCGTTCTGCTGATCCCCCTCCCTCCCGCCCCTGGCCGTTTTTCCAGGTGGTCCCTGGCCCCCTCACCGATAGCCGGATGCGCGAAGGAGGCCGTATACTGTCCCTGGAACCGATATGCAGGCCTTCCGCGGTGACCGTGCCCCGCCCGCGGGAGGGTCTGGGCGGGCGCCGCCCGCACGCAGGGGGCCGGGGCAACCGGGTTGCCCCGATCCTTCCCTCCCCCAGTGAGAGGGTCTGGGCGGGCGCCGCCCGCGCGCAGGGGCGCGGGGCAACCGGGTTGCCCCGATCCTTCCCTCCCCCAGTGAGAGGGTCTGGGCGGGCGCCGCCCGCGCGCAGGGGCGCGGGGCAACCGGGTTGCCCCGATCCTTCCCTCCCCCAGTAGGAGGGTCTGGGCGGGCGCCGCCCGCGCGCAGGGGGCCGGGGCAACCGGGTTGCCCCGATCCTTCCCTCCCCAAGGGGAGGGTCTGGGCGGGCGTAGCCCTCCCAGGAACAATCTTACGTTCATCCCGTTGATGTGCGGCGGAGCCGCATGGACGGCTGAAGGGAGAACCCCATGACAACGATGAACGCCGCCGAGTTGCTCGGCGCGATTTCCAACCAGATGGCCGACGCGGTCGAGCAGGCCGGCGCGGCGCTGGTGCAGGTGCGCGGGCGGGCGCGCGGGCCGGCCAGCGGCATCGTGCAGGCCGCCGAGCGGGTGCTCACCGCCGATCACGTGCTGGAACGCGATGACGATCTCAGTGTGGTGACGCCCGATGGGCGCGAGCTGCCCGCTCGCCTGGTCGGGCGCGACCCGGCCAGCGACCTGGCCGTGCTGCGGGTGACCGGGCTTAATCTTACCCCGGCGGTCTTCGCCGGCGCGCCGCCCCGCGTCGGCCAGATTGTGCTCGCCGTCGGTCGCCCCGGCGCAGGACCGATGGCCTCCTTCGGGGTCGTCAGCGCTGTGGGCGGGCCGTTGCGCACCCGGCGCGGCGCGATGCTCGAGCAGTTCTTCCAGACCGACGCCATTCCCTACCCGGGGTTCTCGGGCGGCGCGCTGGTGGAGGCCTCCGGCCAGATTGTCGGCCTGCTGACCACCGGCATCGTGATGGGCGTTGCCCTGGGGGTGCCCGCCGCCCTGGCGACCCGGATCGCCGATACGATCGCCGCTGGCGGGTCCATGCGCCGTGGCTTCCTCGGCATCAGCAGCCAGCCCGTGGAGATCCCCGAGGGCCAGCGGGCCGGCCTGACGCAGGGCCGCGGCCTGCTGGTGGTGCGCGTGGAGCCGGGCAGCCCGGCCGCCAGGGGTGGCCTGCTGATCGGCGATGTGTTGACCGCCTTCGATGGGCGCGCGCTCACCGACACCGATGATCTCCAGGCCCTCCTCACCGGCGAGCGCGTGGGCAGGACCGTGCCGGTCCAGGTGATTCGCGGCGGTAATCTCGTATCGCTCCAGGTGACCGTGGGCCACCGGTAAGAGGGCGCTGCCCACGCGCAGGGGCCGTGGCGACCGGGTTGTCCCCACCCTTCTCCACAATGGGAGGGTTTGGGAGGGCGCCGCCCGCAAGCAGCGGGATGGGGCAACCGGGTTTCCCCGCCTCCCCGCCCGCGGGAGGGTGGGGGCGGGTGCCGCCCGCAAGCAGCGGGATGGGGCAACCGGGTTTCCCCGCCTCCCCGCCCGCGGGAGGGTGCGGGAGGGCGCCGCCCGAAGCAGGGGGTCGGGGCAACCGGGTTTCCCCGCCTCCCTGCCCGCGGAAGGGTGGGGGCGGGCGCCGCCTGAAGCAGGGGAATGGGGAAACCTGGTTTCCCCCCTCCCTGCCCGCGGGAGGGTGGGAGCGGGCGTAGCCGCATAGACGACTGTAACATAATAAGGAATCACAACCAATGACCGCAATGCTTCAACCTGACGCTCCAGCCGGGCTGCTGGCGCTGGCGACGGCAGAAATTGCGGCGCGGGTGCGCCCCAGCGTGGTGCAGGTGCGCGGGCGCGGGCGCGGCGGCGGTTCGGGCATCGTCTGGGGCGATGGTCAGACGGTCATGACCAACTTCCACGTCGTTGCCGGGGTTGGCCCGCGCATCGAGGTGCTCACCGCCGACGATCGCCTGTGTCCCGCCCAGTTGATCGCCGGAAACCCGCGCCTCGACCTGGCCCTGCTCGACGTGGAGGGCGCCGATCTGCCGCCTGCGCCCCCTGGCGATTCGACCCGCCTGCGCGTGGGCGAGCTGGTCTTCGCCGTTGGCAACCCCTGGGGCCAGCGGGGCGTGGTGACGGCGGGCGTCGTCAGCGCCGTCGGCGACCTGCCCGCAGGCCCCGGCGAGCCGGCGGCCAGTTACGTGCGCTCCGACGTGCGCCTGGCCCCCGGCAACTCCGGCGGACCGTTGCTCAACGCCCGCGGTGAAGTGGTGGGCGTCAACGCCATGATTTTCGGGGGCGACCTGTCGGTCGCCATCCCCACCCACGTCGCCACGGGCTGGGTCGGGCAGCTTCCCCGGCGACCGGTGTTCCTGGGGTTGGCCGTGGCGCCCGTCGCGCCAGCGCGGGCAGCCGCGACTAGCCTGGGAATGGCGGGCCTGCTGGTGGCCCAGGTCGCGCCGGGAGGGCCGGCCGATCGCGCCGGGCTGCGTCGCGGCGACCTGCTCATAGCTCTCGATGGCGCCCCGTTGCGCGCTACCACAACGCTGCTCGAGGCCCTCGATCGCGCCCATCCCGGCGACCGGCTGCGCTTCGATCTGCTGCGCGCCGGCGCGTCGCTCTCGCTCGAGGTGACCCTCGGCGGGCGCGCGGAGCGAGCGTTATGACCACGGTCTTCATCGTCGCGCCGACGCCGGCGCTTCGGGCCGGGCTGCAGGCGATGCTCGCCGGCGAGGGCCTGGAAGTGGTTGGCATGGCCCCCGCACCATCGCTCAGCAGCCTGGCCGATGTCGTGCTGGTTGCCGGCGAAGATCCCGGCGCGGTGGCGCGCGCCATTGCCGGGGAAGAGGGCGCGGCCCTCGTGGCTCTCAGCGACGATGCTCGTCTCCCTGCCCTGCTGCGGACGCTGCCGCTCCCCGGCTGGGCCATCGTCGCCCCCGACGCCGGCCCGGAGGAGCTGCGCGCCGCCGTGCAAGCCGCCGCGCAGGGCATGGCCGCCCTCCCGCGCGCCATGGTCGAATACCTCGCCGGGCCGCGCGCGGCCGCCGAGCCAGCGGTCGAACCACTTACTGCCCGTGAGACCGAGGTGCTGGCCCTGCTCAGCGAGGGGTTGCCCAACAAACAGATCGCCCTACGCCTCCAGATCAGCGAGCACACCGTCAAGTTTCACATCGCCTCGATCTTCGCCAAGCTCGGCGCCGCCTCCCGCACCGAGGCTGTCAGCATCGGCGCGCGCCAGGGCCTGATTACCTTGTGACAGGCCCTGCGCGCTGGCGGGGCGCGGGCGGGCGCAGCCTATCCCTACATCCCACACCTCCACACCTCCACACCTCCACACCCCCACACCTCCACACCTCCACACCTCCACACCTCCACACCCCCACACCCCCACACCTCCACACCTCCACACCTGCGACCCATGACCCCGGTCATCCCCCCCGCCCTTCCCTCGCGCACAATGTCACAACCTACGATTGGCCGGTCGGCACTTGTTCGCGCCAGCAGCATTCGCTACGCTAAGGGGTGACACTACTGGCGCGTTCGGAGAGGTTGAGCGATGAATGTCCTGCTGGTCTATCCCCGCTTTCCTGATACGTTTTGGAGTTTCAAACACGCCCTGCGGTTCATCCGCAAAACGGCGGCGCTGCCGCCCCTCGGCCTGGTCACCATCGCCGCGATGCTTCCGCCCGAGTGGCACAAGCGCCTGGTTGACGTGAACATCCGCGAGTTGACCGACGCCGACCTGGCCTGGGCCGATTACGTCTTCATCAGCGCGATGATCGTGCAGCGGGAGTCCGCGCAGGAGATCATCGCCCGTTGCAAGCAGGCCGGGCGCCCGGTGGTGGCCGGTGGGCCGATGTTCACCGCTGAGCCGGAACTGTTCCCTGACGTTGACCATTTCGTGCTCAACGAGGCCGAGGTTACCCTGCCGCGCTTCCTGGCCGATCTGGCCCGCGGAGCGCCCGAGCGCATGTACCGTTCCCATGAGTTTCCCGACATCGAACGCACCCCCGCTCCCATGTGGGAACTGCTGCAACTCGACCACTACGCCTCGATGAGCGTCCAGTACTCGCGCGGCTGCCCCTACAACTGCGACTTCTGCAACATCACCACCCTCTTCGGCCACCGCCCGCGTGTCAAGAGCGCCCCACAGATGATCAACGAACTCGAGGGGCTGTACCGCCTCGGCTGGCGCGGCCCGATCTTCTTCGTTGACGATAACCTGATCGGCAACAAGCGCCGGCTGAAGCAAGAACTGCTCCCCGCGCTGATCGAGTGGCGTCGCGGCAAGGTGAACATGGCCTTCAACACCGAGGCGTCGATCAATCTCGCCGACGATCCCCAGTTGATGGAACTGATGGTGCAGGCCGGGTTCACCACCGTGTTCATCGGCATCGAAACGCCCGACTCGGAGAGCCTGGCCGAGGCCAACAAGCGCCAGAATACCCGCCGCGACCTGGCCGCCGACATCCGGCGCATCCAGCGGGCCGGGCTTCAGGTCCAGGGCGGGTTCATCATTGGCTTCGACAATGATACCCCCTCGATCTTCCAGCGACAGATCGATTTCATCCAGAGGACTGGCGTGGTGACGGCGATGGTGGGCCTGCTCAATGCGCTGCCGGGCACGCGCCTCTACGAGCGCCTGCGCCAGGAAGGCCGCCTGCTCACCCAGACCACCGGCGACAATTCCGACGGCACCACCAACATTGTGCCCATGATGGACCCGGAGGTGCTGCGGGAGGGCTATCGCGCGGTCGTGCGCTACATCTACGCCCCCCGGCCCTACTACGAACGGGTGAAAACCTTCCTGCGCGAGTATGGCCAGCCTGTCAGCAAGGTGCCCCTGGATCGCGAGTACCTCATGGCCTTCTTCCGCGCCGCCTGGCGACTGGGCCTCCTCGGCGCCGAGCGCGTCGAGTACTGGCGCCTCTTGCTCTGGACCGCCCTGCGCCGCCCGCGCCTGGTGCCTATGGCGGTCACCCTGGCGATCTATGGCTATCACTTCCGCACCGTCAGCCAGCTCAACGTCAGGTAGAAGCGCGGGTAAGCAGCCACAGGCCCGTCGCCATGCTCGCCAGGGCCAGGCCGCCCCAGGCTATCAGCACGCCCCAGATGCTTGCGGGTGGCAGTGTGGAGAGGGGCAGGTAGGCCCACCAGAAATCCCAGACCGGGATGCGCCAGTCGCTCAGGCGCCAGCGCAAGATGCCTGGATGCAGTGACACCGGATCGAGCGGCAGGCGGTCGCCGACGAGGGGGAGCCGTTGCGTGCCCGCCCGCGCCTCGATCCACCTGACATACACCCCCAGATCCTCATCGCGGGGGATGCCCACACTGGTGGGCCGCCAGGTTGGCGACACCAGGCGCGCCTCCGTGGTCACGGGCGGCAGGGGTATGCGGTAGATGCGCCCCGGGCAGGGCCTGTCGGATACGCTGGCCTCGCCGATCACCAGCGTGAACGGCGGCGGCCCGGTGGCAACCAGACACGTGCTCGCCGCCACGATTAGCGTCACCGGCGCGCTCGATGGTCGCACGCGGATGCGGGCCTCGCCGGTGGTCCAGCGCGGGAACTGCGCCTCGCCCGCGCCTTCGCTGGGCGCGAAGCCGCGCACCAGCACCACCCGGCCGGGCGCCAGGTGGCGCTCGTAGAGACGCGCCAGCCCCTCGCTCAGGGTATCCAGGTGCGCAAACACCTGCGCCGGCGGTAACCGTGGCCCGAACCACTGGTTCATGTTCACCGCCAGCGCGCCGGCCTGAACCACCAGGGTCAGGATGGCCAGGATCGCGGTCGGAACAGAGAGCCAGCGCGCGCGGGAGCGCGGCCCGCTCCAGAGGGCCGCGAGGGGCAGGCAGAGCAGCGGCAGGATCGGGGTGAGGAAGCGCGGCCCCCAGGCCCCGCCGCCGTCCCAGGCATGCCAGGAAGCGTGGAAGACCACCTGGGCGCCTGCCAGCGCCGCGCACACGCACGCGAGCGAGCGGTCGCGCCGCCAGAGCGCGATGAGGCCGGGGAGCGCGAGGAGCATCAGCGGGTTGCTCCAGATCAGGCCGCGGTGCAGCCCCCACAACTGCCCGCTAAAACCTTCCCAGAAAGGGGTAATAAATCCAGATTGGCCCTCGTCGCCGTAGCCTGTCCGTACAGGGCTGCCAAACAAGAGCGTGTGGTAGAGCGCCAGAGCCGCCAGTGGCAGGGCCGCTCCCAGACCCCAGGCCAGCACGAGGGGCCAGCGGCGATGGACGCGGTACGCCGACCAGAGGGCGAACAAGCCGATGATCGGCAAGCCCACTCCGGCCTGGATCTTCACCGCCGGCGCAAGGCCGGCCAGCAATCCCGATACCAGGTAGGCCCGCGCCGGTGCGGGCGACCCATCAGGTCGCCAGATCATCACCACCGCCCCCAACCACAGCAGGGCCTGGAACGGCTCGGCAAAGAACGTCTGCGTATACGGCCAGGCCATCGTACCCAGGCCGAAGATAAGCGCCGCCGCCAGCGCCGGCCCATGCCCGGCGATCCGTCGCCCGGCGTGGTACACCAGCGCGGCGGTCAGGGCCGTAACCAGCGGGTTGAACCAGAAGGTGATCGCGCCCCGCAGCCACGCCCGTCCTTCCAGCGGGACACCCTGGCTGGCCAGCGTGCCGAGCCAGTAGAGCGGCAACGCCGCGATCGATTGTCCCGGGCCATACTTGCTGTAGACCGGCGCCTGGCCAGGGCCAGGATCGTAGAGCACGAAGGTTCCTCGCGTGCCGAGCGCCTCGGTGAGCGAGTACATCTGCACTTCGTCAATCGCGTAAACGTGGCCGCTCGCGGTTGCCAGGTAGATGCCCCAGAGCGCGAGGGCAATTCCCAGCGCGGCGCGGATGTTAAACATCGTTCCCTGGAGCGGGGCGTGGGGAAACGGGGTTTCCCCACACCCCTGCCCGCGTGAAGATGTGGGAGGGCGCAGCCCTCCCAGGAACAATCTTTTTTTCATCCCATCGGTGTACGACGCAGCCCCATGGACGGCGCTCGCCCGCGCCAGCGGGCTACGCATCCCGTAGCCAGGGGCTAACGTGAACATAGGCTGCTGGAGCAGGGGAATGGGGAAACCGGGTTTCCCCATTCCCCTGCCGGCGGGAGGGTTTGGGAGGGCGCAGCCCTCCCAGGAACAACTTTATGTTCATTGCGGCGTTGTGCGGCGGAGCCGCATGGACGGCTAACGTGAACATAAGCCCTCGGCGAGGGGTGTGGGGAAACCGGGTTTCCCCACGCCCCCGCCCCGTAGGGGAATAGGGAAACCGGGTTTCCCCATGCCCCCACCCGCGGGAGGGTTTGGGAGGGCGCAGCCCTCCCAAGAAGAACCTATGTTCATCCTGTTCGTGTGCGGCGCAGCCGCATGGATGGCTGATGAGTTTTAAGAATGAAAACGGCTATAGGCCGCGCAGGCGGCCTTCGCATCCCATAGCCGAGGGCTTAAGGTCTTTGAAGAAATAATCCGGTATAGCCCGCGCAGGCGGGCTTCGCATCCCGTAGCCGAGGGCTTTAGCCCGACGGCTAGACTGGCATAGCGGATGAATTTCTCAAAGACCATCAGCCCCACGGCACCAGGCGCATACCGGATTATTTTCTTCTTATCAGCCCCACGGCCAGCCCGGCATAGCGGATGAAGTGCTCAATCACCATCACCTGGACCTCTATCCCGGAAGCGCGGGCAGCGCGTGAATAACGGGCATGCTATAATCATCGTATGCAGCGCGGCCTCTGTCAATGCGTAGTTGCCTGGAAGGTGGAAGGCTGAAATGCCCGAAGCCGCCGCTACCCCCTCTTCCGCACCGCTGCTCTTCGGGCGCTACCGCGTCTCCGAGCATCGCGGCGATACGCGCCTCGCTTCGGTTTATACCGCGGTTGACGAGCGCCTGCAACGCCGCGTGCTGATCCATCTCCTCCGCAAGGATCTCGTCGGTCAGGCCCAACCCCGTGAACGTTTCGTCGCGCAGATCGGTCAAATGGCGCGACGCTCGCACCCGGCTTTGCTGGATGTCTACGACAGCGGCGAGGCCAGTGGGCGGCCCTTCATGGTCACCGAGTTTGTTTCCGGTCGCCCGCTGCGCGGTCTCGGCCTGCTGACGCCGGAACGGGCCTTGCTCTATCTGCGCCAGGTGACCGGCGCCGTTGCCCTCTGCCAGTCGCGGCGCGACGCCGACGCGCCGCTCGGGCTGTACCATCCGCCGATCAGCAGCAGCAACCTGCTTCTGGTTGACGAGGGGCAGGTCAAACTGGTGGATAGCTGGCTGCTGCCCCCCGCCGAGGTCTCGGCGGACATCGCCCACTATCGCGCGCCCGAGTTGAGCGAGGGGCAGGCGGCGACCCTGGCGACCCCGGTCTATGCCCTGGGGTTGCTGGGCTACGAACTGCTCACCGGAACGCGGCCCGTGAGCGGCAGCGATGCCCGCGCCATCGCCCTCGCGCACCTGAACGCGCGTGTGCCACCGCTGCACGAGGCCCGGCCTGCGCTCTATCTGCCCGCCGTCGAACGGCTGGTGGCGCGCGCCACCGCCCGCGCTCCCGAGTTGCGCTTTCCCGACGCCACTGCCTTCGGCGCGGCCCTTGACGCCCTCTGGCGCGATCTGGGGACCCCCACCCAACCGCTCGCCCTGCCGCGCTCACCCGCGCCGGCCCGGCGCGCCGGGGCCGCCGCGCTCCCGCCGCCTGCCCGCGCCGTCCCGCCCACCCGCGCCAGCGCCCGCTCGCAGCCGGTGGACCCCGCCACGCTGCGCCGGCGCAATGTCGCCCGCGGCTTGCTCGGCTGGGCCGTCTTGGTGGGCATGGTCCTGCTGGTTGCCGCGGCCAGTTTCTTCGCCGTCAACGCTCTGACCGGCGCGCTGAAAGGCGTTTCCGTGCCCGGCGTGCCCTGGCTGTCGCCGCCGGCCACGGGCGGTGCCGGCGGACCCTTCGGCTGGCTCGACACGCTCTTCGGCGCCGATGAGATCTATATCGTCAATATTGCCGAAGGGTTGAACCTGCGCCGTGAGCCGGACGCAACCGATCCGGCCAACATTATTACCGTGGTCCCCAATGGAACTCCGGTGCGTAAACTGGAGGGGCCACGGGTAACCGGGAACATCCCCTGGTTGCGCGTTCGTGTGACCGTGGAAGGCCGGGAGTTGGAGGGCTGGATGTCTCTCAACTACCTGCGCCCCAGGGAGTCCGAGCACAAGTGATGGGGTGGCCCTCGCCCGGTAAGCACCAGGAGGCGCCCTGGCGTAGGCGTAGCCACTGCCCGGGCCCCGTGCCGAAGAGGCGGGTGGCCACGCGCCCTCACCATCAGGGCGTACGCAGTGGAGGGGTGCGGGGAGGCATCGCCTCTCCCCAGCGGGGGGAGGCTGGGAGGGGGGCTGAAGCGCCGCACTCGCTTATTCGCTCGCATTCACTAGCTGTGCCGATCCGGCGGTAGCATAAGGGGAAAGCATGCATCAGCAGAATGGGACACAGGTGCTCCATGGCCCGCGCGTGGCGCTGCGGCCATGGTTGCGCAGCGATACCCTTATGCAAGAGCTATGGCCGCGCTACACCGAACCCTTCAACTCCCTCTGGAACATTCCGCGGACGTCAGGCGCCGACGAGTCCAACGGGCGCGCCTGGTCCAACCAGCGCTACGCCTGGGCCATTGATGACGCCCAGCGCCGCCTGATTGGGCGTATTTCGCTGCGCGAGGTCGATGAGCAGCGGCGCAGTGCCAGGCTGGGCATCTCGCTCGCGCAGCCCTACGTCGGGCAGGGTCTGGGCACCGAAGCCTTGCGGGTCTTTCTCGATCACTATTTCGGTACGCTGGGCTTTGAGCGCTTGCGCCTCGACGTGGCGGCGGTCAACCGGCGCGCGGTGCGTTGTTATGAGCGGCTGGGCTTCCGCTACCTCGAAAGCGAGTGGCGCAATGCGGGCAGCGACCCTTCCCTGCGCCTGCTCGACGATCCCCGCTACAGCGCCATGCTCCGCCATTTCCGGCGCTCACGCTTCGAAAATCTGGTGGAGTTTTACGAGATGGAGTTGACCCGCGCTGAGTGGGAGGCCCGCCGCGCCGGTTCCGCCAGGTAGCAGGTCCCCTTCCCGGAGGGGAGGGTTATTCGTTACTCGTTACTCGTTATTCGTTATTCGGATAGGCGCTTATTCCCCCCCTCGACCGTCGCCGCTTCCTCCTCCAGGGGTGTAGCGGCATCCGCTGGCGCGCCACCCACGGAGAGACCCTGCGCCTCGGGCGGAGGCACCACTCCCGCGGCGCGCAGGCGCGCCGGCATCTCGCCGGGTGGCCGCGGCGGCTCGCTCAGTCGTCCGTACAAGTACTGGAACACATCGCGCGACACGGCACCCATCGGCGCCGAGAGGATGGCCCCCAGAATACCGAAGACCTGCGAACACACTACCAGCAGCACCATCAGGATCGCCGGATGGATCCCGACACTGTCGCCGACGATCCGCGGCACCAGAAAGTTGTTCTCCAGTTGCTGGATGCCAACGTAGAGCAGCAACACCGCCAGCCCCGTGGTAGGCGAGTCGAGAAACCCCAGCAGGACCGCTGGCACCGCGCCGATGATCGGACCAATAATCGGGATCAACTCGGTCACCCCGGCGATCACCGCCAGCAACAGCACGTAGGGTATCTCGAGTCCGAACAGGTTCAGCACCGTCAGCCCGATCCCCGCCGCCGTGCCCACCACCAGCCCCAGGAGCAACTGCCCGCGCAGATACCCGCTGAAGTCAGCGTCAATGATCGTGATCACTGACCAGAAATCGGCTCGCAACCCCGCCGGCAGCAGCCGGTTCAGCATCTCACGACCGGCCCGCTGATCCATCAAGACGTAGAACAGCCAGAAGGGCACCAGGAAGAACCCCAGCAGAAAGGCTACCGTGCTGGCTACGGAGAGTAAACTGTTGACCAGAAACGTGCCGACCCCCTGGATGTACGACAGGAGGTTGGTGCGGATCGTGTTCAACGCCGAGGTGAGCACCTCCGCCACCGTCTGCTGGACCTCGGTCTGTACGTTGGGGGGCAGGTTGGCGAGGAGTTGTTGATACTCCTCCAGGAGCCGGTTGGCCCAGCGCTCCAGGGTGGGGAGATCCGGCAGGGCGCGGATCAACTGGCTGATCTGCTCAACCAGGGGTGGGACGAGGAAGGCGAAGAACGTAACGATGATCAACAGCACCAGCGCGTAGACCAGCAAGATTGCCGCCCATCGCGGCATGCGCCGGTCGAAGCGATTGACCAGCGGAAGGAACAGGTAGGCCAGCAGCGCGCCGATGATAAAGGGCAACAGCGCGGAACGCGCCTGCCAGAGCAGCCATCCAATCCCATACAGGGACAGCGCCACCAGTCCCCAGCGCGCTATGCGGCGAAACGGCAGTCCGCCCAACAATGTGGTCATGCGCGGTGCAACCCTGAAATAGCCCGTTGGAGCAGCGGGCCGGGGAAACCGGGTTTCCCCAGCCCTTCATCCAGTGGGAGGGTCTGGGAGGGCGCAGCCCTTCCAGGAACCATAGTCTCTTGGAGCAGGGGTCCGGGGAAACCGGGTTTCTCCCTACCTTCATCCAGTGGGAGGGTCTGGGAGGGCGCAGCCCTCCCGGGAACCATAGCCTCTTGAAGCAGGGATCTGGGGAAACCAGGTTTCTCCAGATCCTCACCCGGTGGGAGGGTGAGGACTTCCCCCTCTCCAGCCCTCCCCCACAGGGGGCGAGCGTACGACTCCTCCCCCCAGCGGGGGGAGGTTGGGAGGGGGCCGAAGCGCCGCATTCGCTTATTTGATAAGGTATTCGGCCTAACGCTCCTCCCGGCTGTTCAGCGCCGCCACGGTCAACACCACCGCCTGCTCCTCGCCCACGTTTGTCCAGCTATAGGCTACATCGTCCCGGTAGAACAGTGTATCGCCAGGAGCGAGTTCGTACTCTTCCTCGCCAAGCGTGTAGCGCAGGCGTCCTTCGAGCACCAGCACCATCTGGCTGCCGCGGTTGGAAAAGCCCTGCTGGCCGCTTCCAGGGCGCGCCTCGATCAAGCGCGCCTCCATATCGCTGTTTGGCGGTAGGAGCGAAAAAATCTGCACCGGGGTATCATCGAGACTCAGGCGCACCCGGTCGGCCACTTTGACCACCTGGCCCACCTGTTGATCATCCTCACCTTCAAAAAAGTGGGTCATCTGCACACTGAAAAACTGTGCCAGCTTGCGCAGATTCGCCACCGAGATATTGACTTTGTCGCGCTCCAGGCGACTGAGAAACGAAGGCGTCAGCCCGGATCCCTCCGAGACCTCCTGGAGCGTCAGGCCACGCTCCTGCCGGAGCCGGCCGATCTTTTGTCCGAGCGACATACGTCACCGCCTTCTGGGTGAAGTCGGAGCCAGGCACGACCCGTTTCCCCTCTTTCCAGGTTTGTTGCACACACATCTTATTTTATTATACGCCACAAGGATCGTCGCTGTCAAGGCAATGCACACCCCTGGAAAAGAACGGATTTCTGGCATGTCTAAGGCATCCTGTACAGTTGTGCGGGGGATTGTTGCACAGAGGAAAAGGAGCAAGTCTAGGATTTATAGGCAACGAAAACTGTCAACCAGGCGCCGCGGCGCTGTGCTATAATCGGAGCAGTCTATGCCGGGTAGAGGTGTGGCCCGCTTCTGCATCCCTGAACCGCCGCGGATCGTCATACCACCGGGTCCCTGGCGCTCTGGCCGGCGGCGCCTGATGCCCGGCGGCGGCGCGTCGTGGTCCCGTTCGCCCCCGTCCAGCGATGGAGCAAGACGAGTGACCCTCCAGGGTTCGTCGGCATGCCCAATCTGTGGTGCGCCGCTTGCGCCGGGCGCGCGCTTCTGCGTCCGCTGCGGCGCCTCTGCCGTTCCCTCAACCGCCGGTGCCGATGAGATTGCGCTCCCTGGCGGGCAGGGCGTCCATCTCAGCGCCGGCGCCCTGAGCCTGCGCGAGTTGCTCGCCGTCGTCGAGTCAGGGGTGTTCTACTGGCGCCAGCGTCTCGAACAAGCCGATGGCGTTGCCCGTGAGCAGGCGGCCGCAGCCATCAAGGATCTCTCGCAGATCCTCGATCACCTGGCTGTCCAGATCGCCCAGGGCCGCGAGACGATCTGCATCACTGGCCACTTGCCCCCCCAGCGGCGTGCCCCGCGTCCATGCCCGCTCTGTGGCCGTGGCAATCGCCAGGCGGCCCGCTACTGCATGGCCTGTGGTGCCCCCCTGCATTCCGGCCGGCGCGCCGAGCCGCGCTCCTTGCCCCCCCGGCGCCTCGCCGTCGCCGCCCGCACCGACCGCGGGGTCACCCGCCCCGTTAACGAGGATACGATCTATGCCGGCGAGTTTACCGCTGGCGCCAGCCGCATCGGCACCTTGCTCGTCGTCGCCGATGGGATGGGTGGCCACCAGGCCGGCGATGTGGCCTCCAGTCTCGCCGTCGCCACCCTCAAACAGGCCCTCACCGACGCGCTGAACGCCAGCCTGCCCCAGGATGACCAGGCCTGGCACGCCCTGCTCCGCGCGGCGGTGCAGGAAGCCAATCGCCAGGTCTATGCCCAGGCCCGGGCCGATGCCGCCAGGCGCGGAATGGGGACGACCCTTACCGTTGCCGTGGTTACCGAGACCCGCGCGCACCTGGCCCACGTTGGCGATAGCCGCGCCTATCTGCTCAATCCCGCTGGCGTTATCGGCGAGGGGAGCATCTGGACCCAGTTGACCGTTGATCATACTCTCGTGGCCCGTCTGGTTGACATTGGCCAGTTGACCCCCGAACAGGCCCGCGTGCATCCCCAACGCCATATGCTGTATCGCTCCCTCGGCAGCGATCCCCTCACCGAAGTGGACGCCCTGAGCCAGGCCCTGGCCGCGGGCGATGTGCTGGTGCTCTGTTCCGATGGGCTGGTCAACTATGTCGAAGATGGCGAACTGGCGCGGATCGTCCTGGAGACGCCCGGCGAGGATCGGGCCTGCGAACGTCTGATTGCCCTGGCGAATGAACGCGGCGGCCAGGATAATATCTCCGTGGCTATCGCGCGCGTCAAGTAGGGCCGGGGCCGTGGCCCCTCCGCCGTTCCGGCCCTGCTTCGGCCCAACTACCGCCGGGAGGTGCGTTGTTGCGGACTTCAGAAGGGAGCCCCTATGCCCATCTGTGCCCTGTGCGGCAGCGACAATGCAGCCGGCGCCCGTTTCTGCCGCACCTGCGCCGCGCCGCTCACCCGCTACAAGGCCAGCGCGGCCGATGATGCGTGGCTCGCCGCCCGACTCTCCAGCGCGGATCTCCCCCCCGATCCCGCCCGGAGCGGTCCGCCGCGCCATGATCCTCATCCTGGCGCCGAGGAGGAACCTATGGATCAGCCGGCCCCCATCTTGTTCGCCGGGCGCTACGAACTCCCCCCCGCAGCCGCCGATGGTCCCCTCGTCGTGGTTGACACCGCTCCATGGCGTCGCTGTTGGGCCTGCGGCTCCACCGCTAATGAGCCAGAAGAGGCTTTTTGCATCGACTGCGGCGCCGCCCTCGAGCGCCGCCCCTATCCCGCGGTGCTGACCCCTGCCGATGCCCCCTCCGGCCCGGCCCTCATTGCCGCCATTGACGATGAGCGCGCCCGCGCCCTTCTCCCTGAGATCTGGGACCAGGTTGAGGAAGGTGGCCGCATGCTCACCATTCTCAATGACAGTGGTCGCGCCCCCCTGGCAACGCCCCTTGATGAGACAGCCGCCCTGGCCGTCGGCCTCCCGCTGGCGCGCCTGCTGGAGAGCCTCCATGCCCGCGGCCTGGCCCTTGGCCCCCTGGCGCCCACCGATCTGGAACCGGTGCCCGGCGGTGGCGCCCGCCTGCGCGCCGCGCCGCACCTGCGCCCCATCGCTCCCGATGACGCCGCCGCGGTCCAGGCCGACCTCCTGGCCCTCGCCGATCTGCTCGAGCGCCTCACCGCCACTCCGCGCACCACCCTGCGGCTCAGCGAGGAGGAGGCTGAGACCGCCGCGCGCGAACTGCCCCTGGTGGACGCGCTGCGCCAGGTGCGCACCGGCGCCTTTGCCGACGCCGCCAGTCTTGCCGCCACCCTCGAGCAACTGCTGGCCCAACGCACCCGTCCCGCGCCCCTGCGCCAGGTGGTCGGCGCCCATACCGATACGGGCATCGTCCGCGAGCATAATGAAGATAGCCTGTTTACTCTGCAACTCACGCTCATCAACAATAACCGGCCCGAAATCTGGGGTGTCTACATTGTTGCCGATGGCATGGGCGGCCACGCCGCTGGCGAAGTGGCCAGCGGCCTGGCCGTTCGCGCTGCTGCCGATCTCTTCCTTGGCGAGTATCTGGCCCGTGCCGTTCAACCCGATGTGACCTTCAGCGAAGAGGAGGCCGTCGCTTTCGTGCGGCGCGCCGTGCAACGCGCCAATGAGGCGGTGATTGCCGAGAGTCGCCACCAGGCCAACGATATGGGGACCACGTTCACTATGGCCCTCGTTGCCGGCGATCGGGCCATCGTTGGCAATGTCGGCGATAGCCGCACCTACCTCTTCCGTGATGGCAGGCTGCGGCGCATCACCAGGGACCACTCGCTGGTGCAACGCCTGGTCGATCTCGGCCAGATCGCCGAGGACGATATCTACAGCCATCCGCAGCGCAATGCCGTGCTCCGTTCCCTCGGCGATCGCAGCGAGATTGAGATTGATGTCTTTACCGAACGCCTCCGCCCCGGTGACGCGCTCTTGCTCTGCTCCGACGGCCAGTGGGAGATGACCCGCGACCCCGACATGGAACGCCTCCTGGCCCGCGAGGAGCCGCCCCAGGCCGTCTGTGAGGCCCTCGTTGCCGCGGCGAACCAGGCCGGCGGCGAAGATAATATCGCCGTCATCCTGGTGAGGTTCGAGTGACATGCGCCCCCTGGATGAGCGCGGGGGAACCCCGTGGGGCAACCCTCCGGGTTGCTCCTCCCACGGCAACCATGCCCGTCGCGGCAACGTCCAACCGGTGGCGATTCTACGCTGATGGAGGACCCGATGGCCGACATGCTCACGCTGACCTGTAGCTGGGGTCGCGCTCCCATCCCCGCGAGCGGCGCCCCGCAACTGGGCTACCTGCTCGTCGAGGCAGCTCCCGCTGCCCCGCCTCTGGCGCCCGTTCCGCTAAACTTTTGCCTGGTGCTCGATCGCTCCGGTTCGATGCAGGGCCCCAAACTGCAAAGTATGAAGCAGGCCACCCGCCGCCTGATCGAGAGCCTTACGCCTCAGGACGTGGTGTCAATTGTCATCTTCGATGATACTGTGCAGACCCTCGTGCCCGCGACCTTCGCCACCGATCAGGCGGCCCTCCACGCCGCCGTGGACCAGATCGTGGAAAGTGGCGGCACCGCCATGTCCCTCGGCATGCAGGCCGGTCAGGCCGAGTTGCAGAAGTACGCCGGCCCCGATCGCTACAGCGCCATGCTCATCCTGACCGATGGCCAGACCTGGGGCGATGAAGAGGTCTGCCGCGCCCTGGCCCAGAGCCTGGGCCAGGCCGGGGTGCGCATTACCGCCCTCGGCCTCGGCGCCGAGTGGAACGAGAAGTTGCTCGACGACCTGGCCGAGGCGACCGGCGGCGTCTCCGATTATGTCGCCGATCCCGGCCAGATCCTCAATTTCTTCCAGCGCGCGGTGCGTAGCGCCCAGGGAACCGCCGCGGTCGAGGCGCGCCTGCTCCTCCGCCTCGTGCGCGAGGCGATCCCCCGCGCCGTCTATCGCGTCACGCCGACGATCGCCAATCTTGGCTACCAGCCGATCGGCGCCAATGAGGTCGCCGTGAAATTGGGCGATCTGGTCTACGGCCAGGTCAATAGCGTCATCGTCGAACTGATGCTGCCCCCCCGCCCCCCGGGCCAGTTTCGCATCGCCCAGGCCGAGTTGCACGCGATGCCCGTTGGCGCGCAGCAAGAGCAGATTGTCAAGCAAGATGTGCTGCTGACCTTTAGCGCCGATCCCCAGGCTGCCACCTTCGATCCGCGGGTGATGAACCTGGCCGAAAAGGTGACCGCCTTCAAGCTGCAAACCCGCGCTTTGGCCGAGGCGGAACTGGGCAATACCGCTGGCGCCACCCAGAAATTGCGCGCCGCCGCCACGCGCCTGCTCGATCTCGGCGAACTGGAACTGGCCGAGCAAACCCGCCAGCAGGCCGAGCAACTCGAGCAGGGCGGCGCGATCAGCCCCGAGTCCCAGAAGGCGCTCAAGTACGCCACGCGCCGGTTGACCCAGAAGCTTGAGGAGTAAGAGTATGAAGATCTGTCCTTCCTGCGGCGCTCCGAATGACCCGGCTAACCGTTTCTGCGACCAGTGCGGCGCGCGGCTCGAGGAGGTCGCGCCCCCGGTGCCGGTCGGGACCCCGGCGGCAACTGCGCCGGTGGCGGCTGTCTGCCCGGCCTGTGGCGCGCCGGTGCTGCCGGGCGAAGCGTTTTGCGATAACTGCGGCGCCGATCTGACCGCCCTTGCCGTCGCGCCGGTTGCTCCCGCTCTGACCGCCGTGCCCGCGGCCGCACCCGCCGCTGCGCCCGCCGGGCAGGTGATCTGCGCCGTCTGCGGCGCGACCGCCCTGCCCGGAGAGCGTTATTGTGACAATTGCGGCGCTGATCTGTTGGCCCAGATCAATGCCGCCGCCACCGCTCCGTCCGCTCCATCGCCGGTCACTCCCGATGGCGGGCCGGCCCTGGCCAACGGCGCCGAACTCCCCGCCCCTGAACCGCTGATTCCCCCCGTGCCGGTCGAGGCCCCTCCTGCGGAGGTCCCGCCCGCACCCGCGCCGGTCGAGGTCCCACCGCCAGCCGAGGCGCCCACCCTGCCCGCCGCCGAGGCGCCCACCCTGCTCGCCGCCGAGGCGCCCACCCTGCCCGCCGCCGAGGCTCCTCCTGCGGAGGTCCCGCCCGCACCCGCGCCGGTCGAGGTCCCGCCGCCAGCCGAGGCGCCCACCCTGCCCGCCGCCGAGGCTCCCACCGTGCCCGCCGCCGAGGCTCCGGCGCCGGAGGCCTCTGCTGCCCCTGCGCCGGTCGTGGCCCCCGCGGTTTCCCCGCCAGTCGAGGCGCCCACGCCGGCCGAGGCGCCCACCCCGCCCTCCGGGGCGCCGCTGTTCGATCGGGCAGCCTATGAGACCCGCCGCGCCGAACTGACCGCCACCATCGGCCGCCAGCAGCAGATCATTGCCCAGTTGGAGCAGATGCAGGCCACCTTCGGCCCGGCCACGCCCCCGGCGGTCATCACCGGCCTGGCCGAGGCCCGTGAGGCCCTCACCCGCGCCGAGACTGAGCTTGCCGCGCTTGAGGCCCCCGCGCCCGCCGTTGATCCCGCCGAGGTGCGCCGGCTCCAGGACGAAATCGCGCGCCAGCAGCAGATCATCGCCCAGTTGGAGCAGATGCAGGCCACCTTCGGCCCGGCCACCCCCCCGGCGGTCACGACCGGTCTGGCCGAGGCCCGCGAGGCTCTGGCCCACGCCGAAGCTGCCCTCGCCGCCCTGGGGGTGGCCCCTGCCCCCGCCGCTCCTGCGCCAGCCGTTGCGGCGCCCCCGCCGCCCGCGTCCACCGGCCCGCGCCTGATCGTCGAAGAGAGTGGCGTGGTGTTGCCCCTGCCCCTCGACAAAACCGAGATCATCATCGGCCGCGAGGACCCTGTGAGCAACATCTTTCCCGAAATCGATCTCACTCCGCACGGCGGCGAACTGGGCGGTGTGAGCCGCCAGCACGCCCGCCTGAGCCGCGCCGGCAGCCAGTGGACCCTTACCGACCTCAACAGCACCAATTACACCCGGCTCAACGGCGTGCGTCTCGAACCGAACGTCCCTACCCCCATCAGCGATGGCGCCCGGGTGCAGTTCGGGCGTGTTGTGGTGATCGTGCACCTCATCTGACAGGGGGTGCGTGGGAGAGGGAGGCAGTGAGGCAAAGCCTCTCCGCCACCGGACCAGCGTAAACCGCAGATTGCATGAAGGTTCTTCTCGGGAGGGCTGCGCCCTCCCAAACCCTCCCGCGGGCGGGGATGTGGGGAAACCAGGTTTCCCCACATCCCCGCTCCAAAGGACCAGGTGGAGCGGAGTAATTGCTCAAAGACCATGAAACCCGCCTAAAATCTACAATCAAAAATCTACTTCATCTTCTCGGCAAGCTGAACCACACTGTCGCGCCCTGGCCGGGCGCGCTGCTCGCCCCGATCTGCCCACCCATTGCCGTGATCAGCGCCTGCGCGATCGACAGACCAAGCCCGGCATTGCCGCTGGCGCGCCCGCGGGCCGGGTCAATCCGGTAGAAGCGCTCGAAGATATGTGGCAGGTGCTCCGGCGCGATCCCGCACCCCGTGTCGCTCACCCTGAAGCGCACCTCGCGGCCCTGGGGCCTCGCCGCGAGCGTAATCCTCCCGCCGGACGGCGTATGCCGCAAGGCATTGTCGAGCGCGATCAACAGCACCTGGCGCAGCCGGTCCGCGTCGGCGCAAACCGCTCCGCTCGCCTCCTCCAGCGTCACCGTCACACCCCGTTCCGCGCCCAGTCGCGCCACCTGGCGCTGCACCTCGGCCAGAAAGGGCGCTACCTCAACTCGTTCGAGGGTGAGCGGCAACTGGCCGCTGTCGAGCCGCGACAGCGTGAGCAGGTCGTCCACCAGTCGCCGCATATGATCGCTCTCGGAGAGCACGTCGCCGAGCAACTCCCGCTGGTCGGCGTCCTCCAGCCCGACATTGCGTAGCGCGACCTCGGCGCTGGCGCGGATCAGCGTCAGCGGTGTGCGCAGTTCGTGGCTCGCGCTGGCGATGAACCGCTGCTGGCGCTCCCAGGCCGCCTGCGCCGGGCGCAACGCCCGTCCCGCCAGCCACCAGCTCGCTCCCCCCAGCAACACCATGCTCAGACTGCCCAGGAAGAGCAACCCCAGGGCCAGTTGCCACAGCACTCGATCCTGGTCGCTCAACACCCGCCCTAGTTGCAGCGCCGCCGGCCCATCGCTGCGCGTCAGGCGGTAGGTCAGCAGGCGCACCCGCTGCCCATCGCTCAGGCTCACCGTGCGCTCATCGCTGCCCCGGCTCAACGCCGCCTCCAGGGCCTGACGATCCGGGTCGAGCAGCGCCGCAGCCGGGTTGGGGTTGAAGAGCACCTGCCCCCTTGCGTCGAGGGGCAGCACGAAGATCGCCGCCAGTTCACCGTCGTAGGCAAGTGGCGCATCGCTAGGCGGGAGGGGCCGAAGCGGCGCTTCCTCCTCGCCCCGCCACTCCTCTCCTTCCTCTTCCTCGACCAGGATGGCCCCAGTCGATCGATCCACGATGATCTCCGTCCCGTCGGCGAGGCTTATCTCATACACCTCGCGGCCGTGCTTTACCTCGCGCTCGACTTTTTTGGGAGTGCCGCCGCCGTGGTACGCCACGGCGCGCCTCACGGCCTCCGCCTCCTTGAGCGGCGCCGTGGCTCTCTGACGCGGCAACAGCCCCGGCTCGTTGCGGATCAGCGACCAGTCGCGGTCCGCCGAGGCCAGGTCGGCGGGCAAGGGCGCATTGAGCGTGTGAAACTCGTGGGCCATTTTGTGCCGCAGGGCCAGATCGGTCACCTGCTGGAAATAACGCGCTACCACCAGGTAGCTCCCGCCACCCACCAGCCCCACCAGTGCCAGCGCCGCCAGGGTGTAGAGCAAGGTCAGTTGGAGCCGCAAGCCGCTAAACATCGGGTGCCTCCAGCCGGTAGCCCAGACCTCGCACCGTTACGATCGGATCGCGCTCTCCCGGTCCGTTCAACTTCCGTCGCAGATAGGAAATATACACATCAACCATTTGCGGCTGCACATCGTGTTCGTACGACCAGACATAATCCAGGATCTGCTGGCGGGTCAGGGTCTGACCCTGGTGACGGATCAAGTACTCCAACAGGTTCCACTCGGTGGGCGTCAAGTCGAGCGCGCGGGTGTTGCGGCGCGCCGTGTGGCCACGCAGGTCGAGCACGATCGCCCCCGCGCGCGCCTCCTGCGCATCAGCGCCCGGCGGCGCGAAACGGCGGCTGAGGGCGCGCACCCGCGCCAGCAACTCCTCGAAGGCGAACGGCTTGACCAGGTAATCGTCCGCCCCGCTGTCCAGGCCGGCGACCTTATCCTCGATCTGGCCGCGCGCCGTCAGCAAGAGCAGCGCGGTGGGCAGGCGCGCCAGGCGCGCCGCCCGGCAGATGGACGGCCCGTCCCGTCCGGGCAGCATCCAGTCAATAATCGCCACATCGTAGGTGCCGCGCAGGACCAGATCCAGCCCCGTGTCGCCATCGTGCGCCACGTCCACCTGGTAGTAGGCCTCCCCCAGCACGCGGGCGACCAGCCGGGCCAGGCGTTGATCATCTTCTATAACCAGCACGCGCATCGCCGTCTTCCATCCTTTTGCCTGGCTCAGGGCTGCCAGACGCCCCCGCCGGGTGAAGGCTGGGGAACCTCGACCCCCCGTCTTTCGCCAACCCACAGGGGCGTGGGGAAACCAGGTTTCCCTACTGCCACCATGAGCATACTCCATCAAGATTGGAAAAAGATTGGAACATTCGATGCGACTTCCAAGAAAGTTCCAAAACCTATCCGTTACCCTGGGCATAGCTTCGCCCCCCGGCCTGGTACCGCGTAGGTTCTGTCCTTCCCCCAGCGGGGGGAGGTTGGGAGGTGGCTGAAGCGCCGCATTCGCTTATTCGCTCCGCATTCGCTTTTAAGGAGGAACCCAACCTATGAGCCAGCGTCTTTCCCTGATCATCGCCGCCGCGATCACCGCGTTCATTCTGGTTATCGTGGGCGCATTAAGCGTCTATCTCGGCGGCGCTACCGGCCAGACGGTGAACGCTGCGCCCCCGGCAAGCGCGGCTACCGCGACCCCGGCGCCTGCCGTTGCTGCCCTTGACCCCACCGTGGAGGCGCTGCTGCGCGAGCGTGAAGCTGCCTATCAGGCCGCCCTGGCCGAAGCCAATGCGCGCCTGGAGGCCGCCAATGCCCAGATTGCCAGCGCCAATCAACAACTCGCCAGCGCTGTCCAGGCCCGGGCATCCGGCAGCACGGCGCCAGTCGCCGCCCCGGCGACCGGCGCCACGATCAGCGAGCAACAGGCTATCGCCGTGGCGCAACGCTACTACGGCGGCCAGGTCGTCGCCGTCGAACGCGACACCGAGCACGGCGCGCTGGTCTATGACGTGAAGTTCAGCGACCGGAGCGCCGTGTATGTGGACGCTGCCACTGGCCAGGTTGTCTATGCCCGGATAGCCGCTGGCGGCAACGACGACGACCTGCGTGAGCGCCACGAGGAGAGCGAGGAGCGCCACGAGGAGCACGACGACTAACGTGAACATAGGCTGCTGGAGCAGGGGTGTGGGGAAACCAGGTTTCCCCACGCTCCTACCCACGGGAGGGCCTGGCCCTTGCGCAGGGGGATGGGGAAACCCGGTTTCCCCATCCCCCCACCCGGTGGGAGGGTTTGGGAAGACTTTGCTCTCCCAGGAGCAACCTATGTTCATCCCGTCGGTGTGCGGCGCGAGCCGCATGGACGACTGATACCGATTCTACTTGATGGCATCGCATTGGCTCAGCTCCACACCTCCACAGCTCTCCAGCTCTCCAAAGCCCTGTGTGGAGCTGTCGAGCTGTGGAGATGAGCAGGACCATGCGGGATTGCCAATTCCACTTGGTATGATACCGTGAAGGAGTCTGACGAATGACCACCGAACGACGTACTACCCGTACCACCAGCGTCCCCGCTGTCAAGGCGCTGATCACCGTCGCCTCCCTCGCTGGCGTTCTCGCGGGCTGGGCCTTCCTGAGCGCCCCGCCGCCCACCGCGGCGCCGTCCGAGGCATCCACGGGAGGCGCGACGCATACCGCCCCGCCTCCGGCATGGCTGCTCAGCGACCCGCAGATACCCACACTGCCACCTGTCGCCACGGTGCAATCACTGCCAGCGACAGCCGGCTCGCCACCGGTCGCCTCGAACCCGGCCCCGGCTATCAGCCAGGCCCCCTCCACGGGCCTGCCAGGCCCCTCGGCGGTACAACCTGCGCCTATTACGATGACCCGTTCGTCGCGCTGATAGCGGCTGTGCCGCGGAGCGAGGGAGAGATGCCGGGAGGCGCAGCCCGCGCGCCGGGGTCTGGGGACATCGGGTTTCCCCAGACCTCTCACCCGTGGGAGGGGTTGGGCGGGCGCAGCCCGCGCGCCGGGGGCCGGGGACATCGGGTTTCCCCAGACCCCTCACCCCGTGGGAGGGGTTGGGCGGGCGCAGCCCGCGCGCCGGGGTCTGGGGACATCGGGTTTCCCCAGACCCCTCACCCCGTGGGAGGGGTTGAGAGGGCGCAGCCCTCCCAGGAACAACCTTTCTTCATCCGGTTGGGGTGCGGCGCAGCCGCATGAACAACTGATGGTATGCGATAGCCCGGGAGTCACCTATGGTCACAGACACGTTCCACGCCATGGGCAGCCAGATCCTGATTGTGCTCGATGCCCCCGTCGGCATCGCCCGGCCGGCTCTGGCGGGCCTCCGCCAGGTGTTTGCGAGCTGGGAGGCGATCCTCAGCCGCTTCCGGCCCGACAGCGAATTGAGCTGCCTGAACTCCTCCCAACGCGAGTGGCTGGCCGTCAGCCCCACGCTGGCCGAGGTCCTCGCCCTGGCCCTGCGAGGCGCCGCGATGACCGGCGGTCTGGTCACGCCCCTGGTGCTGGAGGCGCTGGAGTATGCCGGCTACGACCGCGATTTTACCGCCATCGCTGCCGGGGCGTTGCCCGCGGCTGCCGCGCCACCGGCTCACCCCGCTGCTGACTGGCGCTGCATCAGCGTCGATCCGCTCCGCGGCAGCGTGCATCGCCCGCCTGACCTGCGTCTCGACCTGGGCGGAGTGGCCAAGGGGTGGGCCGCCGATCGCGCTGCGCGCCTGATCGCCCACCACGGGCCGGCCCTGGTTGATGTCGGCGGCGACATCGCCGTCAGCGGCCCGCGCCGCGACGGCGCCGCCTGGCCCATCGGCGTGCAGGACCCCCGCGGCGGCGCCGATCCCCTGGCGGTGTTGCTGATCGCCTCCGGCGGCGTGGCAACCTCCGGGCGCGATTACCGGCACTGGCGTCAGGGCGACGTCGAGCGCCACCACATCATTGATCCGCGCACCGGCGCGCCCGCCGCGACCGACCTGCTCAGCGTAACCGTGGTGGCCCCACGTGTTGCCGACGCCGAGATCGCCGCCAAGGCCACGCTGATCCTGGGCAGCGCCGACGGTCTCTCCTGGCTCCACGCGCGCCCCTGGCTGGCCGGTCTCCTGGTTCGCGACGATGGCATCGTGCTGCACACCCCGACGCTTGAACCGTATCGGGCGTAGCCCTCCCAAACCCGCCCGCGGGCGGGGTATGGGGAAATCCGGTTTCCCTACACCCCTGCTCGAGGGCTGCGCCCGCCCATACCCTCCCGCCGGGTAAGGGTCTGGGAAAACCTGGTTTCCCCAGACCCCTGCTCGAGGGTGCGCTTGCCCACACCCTCCCGCGGGCGTTTAGGGGCGGACAGAACACATGAGCGTCGAGGGGCTTTATGGCGTTGGGATGCGCTGGTTGGCCCTCACCCCTGTCCCCTCTCCCGCGCGCGGGAGAGGGGTGACTAGAGTCCTGCGCCGGGGCGTCCCGATGCGGCAGAAGCCGCGTTAGCCCGGATGTTCTGTCCGCCCTTAAACCCGCGGGCGGGGGCGTGGGGAAACCCGGTTGCCCCACACCCCTCTCCGAGGGCTTATGTTCACGTTAGGAGGATCACCAATGACCAACGACAAAGCCGATCGCCTGGCCGCCATTCGCGCGGCCAACGCTGCCAGGCGCAGTTCGCCATCCGACGCGCCCGCAACGCCACAACCGCCGACCACGGACGCCCCCGCGACGGCCCAGGCAGCCGACGATGCCTTTCCCCCCGCGATGGCCCTGCCCGCTCTGCTCAGCGTCCTTGCCGCTGCGATTGCCGGGGCCCTCGGCGCCGTCTTCGTCTTGCCCACCTGGCTCCCCGCCCTCAGCGCGTCCCTGCTGGGGGATGCGCCGCACGCCTACTGGTACCTGGCCCGCAGCAGCGCCATCGTTGCCTACATCCTGCTCTGGCTCAGTATGGTCGCCGGCCTGCTGATGACCAGCAAACTCGCCCGTCTCTGGCCGGGCGGCCCTGTCGCCTTCGACCTCCACCAGCACGCCAGCTTGCTGGGGTTGGCCTTTGCCCTGTTCCACGCCCTCATCTTGCTCGGCGACCGCTACATCCAGGCCGACCTGCGCCAGATTCTGCTCCCCTTCGCCTACGCCGGCCATCAACCCCTCTGGGTTGGTCTGGGCCAGATCGGGCTGTACCTCCTGGCCCTGGTCGGTCTCAGCTTCTACGTCAGGTCGTGGATCGGGCGCGGCGTCTGGCGGCTCATTCACTTCTTGAGCTTCGCCCTCTTCGTTCTCGCATTGCTGCACGGCATCTTCAGCGGCAGCGACACCGTCAATCCCTGGATCCAGGGCCTCTACTGGGCCACCGGCGGCAGCGTGCTGTTCCTCCTGTGCTATCGCATCCTCAGGAGTGGCGCGCATTGACGTTCCCATCATGGAGGGGCGCGGGGTCCCGCAGCCTCCCCACGGCCTCCGGCACCGCCCGCGACGGACACGCGCCCCGGCGCAACCACGCCGAGTCTGCCCCCGGCGGAATAAAGGGAGAAACCTCCCACCGGCCACGGGTGTGGTGAACCGCGGGTTCCCCACACCCCGTCAACCGAACGCCGGCGACGCTCCGCGCGAGCCACCCCGTGCGCGCTCGAGGCGCCCCTATCCCGGCCCTTCGCGCTCACTGCTCCCGTAACAAATCGCTTGACAACCCGCCACCGATCCGGTACATTTACTGCACTTTCCCCAGCATGTGTGACGAGCGACCGCGACCCCTTCAACGCAGCAGGTCGGCATAGCTTTGCCCCGGTCGCATGCTGCTTGAACGCGCTGCCGCTTACGCGGCGGCTTCGCACTGGTGCTTCCAGCCTGTGACTTGCGTATTGCCGCGCGCCGATCACCCCCATCGGGCATTGCGGCCATGCGTTGGTTCAGGTTTGAGCATTGGCATTCGTGTATGCCTGGCATGGTGGGAGGAGGCCGGTCATGGCTGAGAATCCGCAGGCGCTTGGCGGAAAGGCGCAAGTTGATGTCGGAGGAGTAACCTACGAGCAGGTCGGTGCGGAGTATCTGGCCCAGCGCCGACTGCGCAAAAGCGCCGGCTGGATGCTGTTGTGGGCCCTTGGTGTTGGCGCGGTTATCTCAGGCGATTTCTTTGGCTGGAACTACGGTCTGTCCGCGGGCGGCTTCGGCGGTCTGTTGCTCGCCACGTTCGTCGTGGCTGTTATGTACCTGTGCATGGTCTATTCGATTGCTGAACTCTCCGCTGCCCTACCCCACGCCGGCGGTTTCTACTCGTTTACCCGCAATGCCTTTGGGCCAACCCTTGGATTTGTGAACGGGGTCGCTGATATTATCGAATATGTCGTCACTCCTGCCGTGATCGTCACCTCCATCGCCGCCTACATGCAGACCATTTTCACCTTCGTGCCGCTCTATGTCTGGTGGGTAGTGTTCTATGCCGTCTTCGTCGGTATCAACGTGCTCGGCACCGCCCTCACCCTGCGCGTGGGTCTGATCGTCACCCTCCTGGCCATCGCTACGCTGGTGGTGTTCTACATTGGCGCGGTCGTCTCAGGCGCGTTTAGCTGGGACCTGGTCTTCAACATTGCGCCCACACCCGGGAACAGCGCTTTCCTGCCCTTTGGCTGGTATGGCGTGTTCGCCGCCCTGCCGTTCGCCATCTGGTTCTATCTGGCGATCGAGCAACTCCCCCTGGCGGCCGAGGAGAGCCACGATGTGGTGCGCGACATTCCCAGGGCGCTGATCTGGGGTCTGCTCACGCTGCTGGCGCTCTCGTTGCTGACCCTGGTGCTCAACTCCGGCGTGGGCGGCGGGGCCGCCGAGGTCGGCGAGTCGGCGGCTCCGCTGGAGATCGGCTTCCGCGCCATCTTCGGCGCTGGCGCCACGACTGTTGTGTTGACCCTGGTGGCCCTCACCGGTCTGGTGGCCAGTTTCCATACTATCATCTACGCCTACGGGCGCGTGCTCTTCTCCCTCTCGCGCGCTGGCTACATCCCGCGCTGGATCTCCGTGACCGGCGCGCGCCATACCCCCGCTCGCGCCCTCATCCTCGGCGGCGTGGTCGGTCTGGTGCTGGCGCTGTTGATCGATCTCCTCGGCAGTGGCAGTAGCGTCGGCGCGGCCCTCTTGACCATGAGTGTTTTCGGCGCGGTCATTTCCTACGCGCTGGTCATGCTGTCGTACATCAAACTGGCCATCACCCGTCCCAATCTCCACCGCCCCTACAAGAGCCCCCTGGGTATACCGGGCGCGGTGGTCGGCACGCTTCTGGCCGTCCTCTCGCTCTTCGCCACCATGGCGATCGAGGATAACCGGCCCGGCGTGATTGGCACGGCGATCTTCATAGCGATCATGGTGGCGTACTACGTTCTCTACAGCCGTAAGCGCCTCGTTGCCCAGGCCCCCGAGGAAGAAGCCGCGCTGATCGCCGAGGCCGAACGCGAACTCAAACACCTGTGAGGGTTGGCCAGATGGTCGGGGAAGCAGAGTTTCTGGGAGGGCTATGCCCTCCCAGAAACTCCCGCGGGCCGGGGCCTGGGTGCGCGGGCCTCCGGCTCGCATCCGCAATGGGATAAAAGGGTTCTCCTGGGAGGGCAAAGCCCTCCCAGCCCCTCCCCCGGGCGGAGGTATGGGGAAACCCGGTTTCCCCATCCCCCTGCTTGAGGGCCAGGCCCTCCCGCGGGCAGGGGCGTGGGGAAACCTGGTTTCCCCACACCCCTGCTCCAGCAGCCTATTTTCACGTTAGTGAGTTTGAACTATGGCATACACCCAGACCCTTGGCGGGCGCACCTACCAGTTCGACGATCTCAAAACCCTCATGGCGAAAGCTACCCCTGAACGCTCGGGCGACCAGCTTGCCGGGCTCGCCGCCGAGAGCGCCGAGGAGCGGGTTGCCGCCCAACTGTGCCTGGCCGATCTGCCGCTGACCACCTTCCTCGAAGAACCGCTGATCCCCTACGAGGAAGATGAAGTGACGCGCCTGATCCTCGACACCCACGATCGCGTCGCCTTCGCTCCCGTCAGCGGCCTCACCGTGGGCGCCTTCCGCGAATGGCTGCTTTCCTACGCGACCACCAGCGATATCCTGGCCGCCCTGGCCCCCGGGATCACTCCCGAAATGGCTGCCGCCGCGGCGAAAATCATGCGGAACCAGGACCTGATCGCCGTCAGTCGCAAGTGCCGCGTGGTGACCAGCTTTCGCACCACCATTGGCTTGCCTGGTCGCTTCTCGTCGCGCATCCAGCCCAACCATCCTACCGACGATCCCCGTGGCATCGCCGCCTCGATCCTCGACGGTCTGCTCCACGGCTGCGGCGATGCGGTGATCGGCGTTAATCCCGCCACTGACAGCCCCCAGGCCGTGATTGCCCTGCTTGAGTTGATTGATGACCTGCGCCAGCGCTATGCCATCCCGGTCCAGTCGTCGCTGCTGGCCCACGTCACCACCCAGATGGCCGCCATCGAACGCGGCGCTCCGGTGGACCTGGTGTTCCAGTCCGTGGCCGGCACCGAGGCCGCCAACCGCTCCTTTGGCATCAACCTGGCGCTGCTGCGCGAGGCCCGCGCCGCTGCGTTGTCCCTGGGTCGCGGCACCATCGGCGACAACGTCATGTACTTTGAAACCGGTCAGGGCAGCGCCCTTTCGGCCAACGCCCACCACGGCGTTGATCAGCAGACCTGCGAGGCCCGGGCCTATGCCGTGGCCCGTCACTTCGAGCCGCTGCTGGTCAACACCGTGGTCGGTTTTATTGGCCCCGAATACCTCTACGATGGCAAGCAGATCATCCGCGCCGCGCTCGAAGATCTCTTCTGCGGTCGCCTGATGGGCGTGCCCATGGGCTGCGACGCCTGCTACACCAACCACGCCGAAGCCGACCAGAACGATATGGATAACCTCCTGGTGCTGCTGGGAGCCGCTGGCTGCGCTTACATCATGGGTGTCCCCGGCGCCGATGATGTGATGCTCAATTACCAGAGCACCTCGTATCACGACGTGCGTTTCGTGCAGACTACCCTGGGCCTGCGACCTGCCCCGGAGTTTGAGGCCTGGCTGATTGACATGGGTATCATCGAGCCTGATGGCCGTCTGGCGTCCCGTGAGCCGCCTCGCCTGCTACGGGCCGTTGCCCGGCTCGCCTCCGGGCATGCGTAAAGCGAATGTGCCACGTACCCTCAAACAGGTGCCATCATGTCCGACGAACTACTGCCCTCCACTGACTTATGGCAGGCGCTGCGCCGCTACACCAATGCCCGCATCGCCCTGGGGCGAGCCGGTGACAGTCTGCCCACCGCCCCGCAACTCGCCTTTCAGTACGACCACGCCCGCGCCCGTGACGCGGTGCATCTGCCCTTTGACGCCGAAGGCGTGGCCGCGGCAACAGGCGCCGCCGGGTTGCCTGTGCTGATCGTGCACAGTGCCGCCCCCGACCGGCCAACCTACCTCAAGCGCCCCGACCTGGGCCGGCGCCTGAGCGACGACTCGCGCGCGGCGCTGTCTCTGCACGCGCCTCCTGAGGGCGGCGCCTATGACGCTGTTCTGGTCATCGCCGATGGGCTCTCGGCCCTGGCCGTGCACCGGCATGCGGCCCCCCTGGTCATCCGCGTCGTCGGGGCCTTGCAGGGTCTGGGCTGGCGCCTGGCGCCGCTCGTTGTGGTGCGCCAGGGTCGTGTGGCGGTAGCCGATGAGATCGGGAGCCTGCTCCGCGCCAGGCAGGCCGCTATTCTGATCGGCGAACGCCCGGGTCTGAGCGTTGCTGATAGCCTCGGGGTATATCTGACCTATGATCCCCGTCCTGGCCGCACCGACGCCGAACGCAACTGCATCTCCAACATCCACGCCCATGGCCTGAGCTACGCGGCCGCCACCCAGACGCTGATCTATTTGATGAGCGAAGCGCGACGCCTCAAAGTGAGCGGCGTCGCGCTGAAGGATGAGCGCGCCGAGCGCGATGGCCCGGCTGCGTTGCCCGGCTAATGTGCCTCGACATGCGAGGAGGCGCAGCCTCCCCGCTCCCCTCTACCGCGTACGTCCTGTCATTTGACAGGACGTACGCGGTCGCCTTCCGGCAGAGAGGGGTGGAGGGCCGCAGGCCCTCCACGAACTATTCCATTCGTTTCCCGTCTCGCCAGACTGCCTGGCCGCCACGGGCGGGAAAGGGGGGCATGCGAGGAGGCGCAGCCTCCCCGCCTCCCCTCCACCGCGTACCTCCTGTCAATGACACGATTGTCATCTCTTTGTAATCTTGAAACCCTTGTAACGCCACAGGCGCGTAGGGTAGAACAAGGCCGCGGCAAAAGCCGGCTGCGCGCTGCCTTCGCGGTGACGGCGCGCGGCGCCCCGTGTGCTGACAACCTGTTTTGTTCCAGCCTACCACGCCGCGGAGGAGCTTATGCAACGACCTTCAAGGCCCGGCCTGGTAACCGTCGCCCTGATCGCCCTTCTGAGTATCGTCGGAGTTCTCCTGCCCTTTCAGCTCACTAGCTTCGGTCAGCGGTCAAACGGTCCGATCCTCTTGCCCTTCCTCGCCTCGCCTGGTCTTCCCCCTTCCAACCCTACCACCGAATGGTCGCAACACGCCTTCAATGCCCAGCGCACCAGTTTCTATCCCAATGCCGTTCCGGCCCCCTGGCGCTGGAAGTGGGCCTGGAACGGCCCTGATGCCACCGGCGGCATCGCTGCCGGCAAGTTCCGCTTGCCACGCAACAGTCAACCCGTGACCGGCGGTGGTCGCGTGTACGTTGCTGCGGGCAGCAACGGCGTCTACGCGCTCGACAACGCCAACGGCGCTCCGATCTGGAACCGCAACCCCGGGGGGAGCATCAATTCAACTCCTGCCTATGACGCCGACACCAGGGCCCTGTTTGTCGTATCCAGCAACGGCACGCTCTATAAGCTTGATGCCGCCGATGGTCGGACCCTCGGTGCCTTCGCCGCTGCTGGCAACAGCAACTTGCCCTTGCCTCCCGCCATCAGCGGCGACCGGGTGTTCTTCTCGATGGGCAACTCAGTCTATGCGGTGAACACGACCAGCATGCAGCAGATCTGGCGCTACGATGCCGGCTCGCCCGTTGATACACCGCCCGCGTACTCCGCTGCCCGCAACCTGGTGGTGGTCGCCTCGCGCGATCTCTTCGTCCACGGCATCCGCAATACCGACGGCGGGCGCGCGTGGCGTACCAGGACCGCCGCGCAAACCCCTGGCGATCCCGCGGCGTCTGGCCGCAATGACTTCGCCGCGGTCAGCTATGGCTGGCCGGTAATCGCCGAGCAGAGCGGTCTGGTCCTGATCAAACTGCAACTCGACTGGCAAACCCTCTGGACATGGAGCCCCTGGCCAGGAACCAATGCGGAGATGCGACGCAACTTGCAGAACGATCCGCGTGAGCAGGCCTTGCTGGCGCTACGCCTCGATGACGGCGCCACGGCCTTTGTGCCCAACGTCGGCCACGGTGGCTTCGGTGACGGCGATTATATGCCCATGGGGCCGCAGCCCGTCATCAGTCGCCTGAGCGACGGTTCGGAACTGGCCTATGTCGTGATGCGTGGTTCGCCGTGCAAGGTCAGCCCCTGTGATGGCCGGTATGACTCGCACCTCGGCGAGATGGTGCTGAACGATACCACCGTGCCGGGTTACCAGTCCGGCGAGGTGCGATTCATGCAAGGTACGTTTTTCCCCACCGACGAGCAGCCCTACCTGGCGATGGCCGGGAATCAGATCTTCGCCGCTCACTGGGAGGTCGGGATGGCCCATACCATCACCGATCGCTCACCAGGCCGTGGAGCTGGCACCAACCCCATCCGGGTGACTAACCTGCCGCACATCGCCACGTCGCAGGACACCGATACCTGCGGAACGGGTTTCAGCACCGGTCACTACTGTGGCTCCAGTCTGTACAATACCCGCCAGTGGCCCTCGGGCTTTTACATCTACTGGCGACAGGGCGCCGTTTACGACCGGTACTGGAGCGAATATGCCGGTTGGGTGATCAGTAACAATACGCTTTACTTCGTGAGTGCCGATGGTGCCGTTGTGGCTCTGGAGCCCGGTCAACCACGGGGTGTCAGCGTCCCCGGCGCAGCAGGTCAGGAGGCGACCATCGCGGAGGCCCGCACCTCACAAGAGGTCATTGACTATACCCTGGCCCGCGCCTACGCTGGCCGCACCGTGACCGTCGAGGGTGTCCTGCGCGAGGTCTTCAACAATGGCAAAGCGGTCTACCTCGGCTACCACGCCCCGCACCGCGGCCACTTCCTGGTGCGCATCTTGAAGGCGGACTGGCCCAACTTCGAGCGGTCCCCTGAGCAACTCTATGCGCCGGGACAGCGTGTACAGGTCACGGGGAGCATTGAGTGGTACCAGGGCGACCCGGTGATCTATGTGCGCAACCCGGCGCAGATCCGCGTCGTCGTCGCCCCTAGCGCCGCTGCGCCGCGCCCGTAGCCTGGTCTGCCGCGTCCGGGGGAAGGTTCGGAGGGGCCACGGGCCCCTCCACGGGGCTTGTGCGCAGTCCGGCTCCAGCAGTGGGCCGTGGAGCGGGTAGTCGCCCCACGGGTTGTTTTGGGGTTGGAAGCACGTTGCACAAGCCCCGCCTCTCCCTCTCCAAATCTCCACAAAAGATCTTGACAACCTCTCCACGGCCGTGTATACTAACTGGTGTTCATGGTCTCACTCCTACAGAGGTAGACATAGACAACTAAAGCATTCAGGAGCGACAAGCGAAGCGCTTCAGGAAAACCTGAAGGTCGCTACCAGGATGGAGGGGACGTCCGCCACCTGGTTTTTTGTGAGCCTGATAAGCTCTAGCGTACCTGCAATGCAAGCTGGAGAAACATGGCATGGCCTCTTGACAAACCTTGAGGTTCGTGCTATACTAGCAGAGTTGAAGGTCTCACTCTAACGGAGGTAGACCCAGACAACCGAGAGTCTTGCGACCGACAAGCGAACCGCGCCGGGTAATCCGGAGACGTCGCCAGGATGGAGGGGCAACCCGCCACCTGGTTTTTTGTCGGCCAGGTCTCGGGCCCGCACCTGAACAACTGAACAGTGACAGTTTTACATAGTCCACGTCATCAACGGATGGTGAGGGCGCCGGGAGGCGCACTTCACGATCCCACGCAGAGTTTGATCCTGGCTCAGGACGAACGCTGGCGGCGTGCCTAATGCATGCAAGTCGAACGCAGGGCGCT
>Ga0209227_1000455_pt1 | contig 35157 bp, 32 predicted proteins | sample YNPBryantNP2012_FD_185815 | JGI IMG/M metagenome (GOLD analysis project Ga0209227, IMG submission 185815) | Anoxygenic and chlorotrophic microbial mat microbial communities from Yellowstone National Park, USA - YNP Bryant NP 2012 (SPAdes)... ...
GTCTCGCCGACCTACGGTCGGCCTTGCCAGGCATAGCCTGGGGGTAATGCGTACCGCCGACCTACGGTCGGCCTTGCCAGGCATAGCCTGGGGGTAATGCGTACCGCCGACCTACGGTCGGCCTTGCCAGGCATAGCCTGGGGGTAATGCGTACCGCCGACCTGTGGTCGGCTTTACCAGGCATAGCCTGGTGATAATGCGTACCGCCGACCTACGGTCGGCTTTACCAGGCATAGCCTGGTGATAATGCGTACCGCCGACCTGTGGTCGGCTTTACCAGGCATAGCCTGGTGGTACAGTGTCTCGCCGACCTACGGTCGGCCTTGCCAGGCATAGCCTGGGGGTACACAGGTTTCGAGAAAGTTTAACACATCTTGCGCCAGGCGTCTGCGGTCGGCGGGGGTGTTCATCAAGGTATCGGTGACCAGGACGGACAGGCCGCTCTCCCGGAGCAGGGGGGCGCTGGCGGCGTCCACGTTGTCCAGTACAAAGGCTGTCAACAGGCCGCGGTAGTGTTCGGCCACGGCCACCGCCGAAGGTTCGATGCCCAGTTCGCGGAACATCTTGGCGGCCGGGCCTTTGACGGTTTTGCCGCCGAGGATGGGGGAGACGGCGGCCCTCACCCCCGGCCCCTCTCCCAAAGGGCGAGGGGTGGCTCTCACTCCCGGCCCCTCTCCCAAAGGGCGAGGGGTGACTCTCACCCCCGGTCCCTCTCCCAAAGGGCGAGGGGTGACTCTCACCCTCGGCTCCTCTCCCAAAGGGCGAGGGGTGGCCTTCACCCCCGGCTCCTCTCCCAAAGGGCGAGGGGTGACTCTCACCCCCGGCTCCTCTCCCAAAGGGCGAGGGGTGACTCTCACTCCCGGCCCCTCTTCCACCAGGAGAGGAGAAAGGACGCGGAGGATGGGGTCAATGCTGACCCAGGGGTTGGAGGGGCAAAGGATGATGGCGTCGGCGCGGCGCAGGGCTTCTTCCACGCCCGGCGCGGGGCGGGCGGACTCGATGCCCGCGAATCGAAAGCCTTTGACGCGCGGCTCACAGCGGTATTTGACGAAGTACTCCTGGAAGGGCAATTCGCCGTACTCGACCGTGTCCACCATCGTGCGCACGGGCTGGTCGGACATGGGCAGGACGGTGTGACGCACGCCCCAGGCGGCGCAGAAGTCGCGGGTGATTTGTGAGAGGGGCTGTCCCTGTTTGAGCCGGCGGGTGCGCTCGAGGTGGGTCGCCAGGTCACGATCGCCGAGGTTGAACCAATCGGGTGCGCCGAGGCGGCGCAGGTTGTCCATCGTCTGCCAGGTCTCGCCCTCGCGGCCCCAGCCGGTGACCGGGTTGGCCAGCCCCGCCAGGGTGTAGCAGACCGTGTCCAGGTCGGGGCAAATATACAGGCCGAAATGCTCGAAATCATCGCCGGTGTTGACGACGATGGTCAGGTCTTCGGGGGGCAGGAGTTGGGCGAGCCCGTCGGCCAGTTTCGCGCCGCCGACCCCGCCAGCGAGAGCGAGGAGGTTCATCCGTGCGCGTCCACCTTCTCGATTTTCATCTCGATCTTCATTTGCTGCTTTCTTTGATTTTTTCCACTACCTGACCGATTGCCCTTGCTTCGGTTGGCGAAAGGTTTTCCTTTTCGACCTTGTCATATAGGGTCAATAGCCAAACCGTGTTTCCCTTGACCAGGTAATAAATCATCCGATACCCGCCTCGTTTGCCGCGCCCTTTGGCTGGCACTCTTGCCTTTCTTGCTCCGCTCGTGCCTGGAATGACGGGATGCGCTTCTGCGTCGAAGGTGGCAAGGAATGACTCGAAATCGCTGCGCAAGTCCACGTTATGCTTACGCAGCGATTTCAAATCGCGGTCGAATTGCGCCGTAAAGAGGAAGCGATATTTCATTCCGTTTCCCCAAACACCTTGTCCAGGTGCGCGGACATTTCCTCCTCGCTGTTGACTTCGGTAAAGCGTCCCAACAAAATATCCTGCAAACCCGCCGCAAGCCTCTCTGCGACCGTCAGCGATTGCAACAGGCTTTCATCCATCACCGTTACGAAAACTACGGCGTTTTCAGGCAATTCGATGTCGTTCAACAAGCGAATCTGTCCATTGTGGACCGTGGCGCGCAAAGTTGGGTACACCATTTTTTTCGTTCCTTTCTCCTGTGAACCGATTATACCGCACGCAGAAATCCAACTTGTGACGATGTTGCGTTCTTCCCGCTCTCCAACGGATATACCCGGTCAGCGCAACTCGTCCATCGTCTGCCAGGTCTCGCCGTCGCGGCCCCAGCCGGTGACCGGGTTGGCCAGCCCCGCCAGGGTGTAGCAGACCGTGTCCAGGTCGGGGCAAATATACAGGCCGAAATGCTCGAAATCATCGCCGGTGTTGACGACGATGGTCAGGTCTTCGGGGGGCAGGAGTTGGGCGAGACCGTCGGCCAGTTTCGCGCCGCCGACCCCGCCAGCGAGAGCGAGGAGGTTCATCCGTGCGCGTCCACCTTCTCGATTTTGACCTTGTAGGTCACGCGCACTTCGCCGGGGGCGCGGTAGGGGTAGGTGCGCTGGCCGCGATATTTGAACATCAGGCGGTCAATGTGTTCGTCGGCGCCGGTTTCGGTGATTTCAACCACCCGGCCTTGAATTTGCAGGTAGCGGTAGGGGTTGGATGGGTCGGCAATGCACAGGGCCACGCGCCCGTCGCGGCGCATGTTGCGGTCTTTGACGCGCCCTTTGGCCGAGTTGAGCAGGATGTGCTCGCCATCGGTGTCGAACCAGACCGGGGTCACCTGCGGCGAGCCGTCACGGTTGACGGTGGCCAGGTAGAGGAAGGCTTTGGTCTCGTCGGCCAGCAGGTCACGGTGGGAGGGGGGAACGAGGGCGATGCTCATTTTTGGGGGGGCGTCGGATGGAAACTAGCGGAACATGTCGTGTTCTTTGGGACGGAGAAGTTCCTTGAGCGAGCCTTCGCGCAGGGGGTAGGGGAAGCCTCGCACCAGGACGGCGGGCGTGCCTTCGGCGGCTTCGCCCATGACAAGCGAGGCGGCCGCGGCCAGTTCGTCGGCAACGGCGATAAAGGTGATGCGCAGGCGGTAGCCGAACAGGTCAGGCTTGCCGCGCGCGTCCACCACGCCGGGCAGGCCCGAAAGTCCGATGCACGTGCCGACAACGCCGTTGCGCCAGGCGCGCCCATGCGAGTCGATGATCATCACCCCCAGGCGGTTGCCGGTCAGCAGTTTCAGGCGGCGGCGGATTTCGAGCGCCGATCGGTCGGGGTCTTCGGGGAGGAGCAAAACCCAATCCTCGGGTCGGGTGGCCGAGGCCTCTACCGCTTCGGGCGCGTTGACGTTGGAGTGGTCAATCCCGGCCGAGGCGCAGACGAAGCCCAGGCGGTGTTCCACGATGACGGTCCCAGGCCGGACGCGCAGAATTTCATTGCTCTCGCGCAGGATGAGTTCGCACAGGCGCGGGTCTTTTTCTGCCTTGCGGGCCAGTTCAAGAGCGGCTGCCGAGGGCGTGACGGTGTTCAGGTCCACCTGCCGCCCCTCAGCCTTGCTGACGATTTTTTGCGCCAGGACGAGGATGTCGCCGTCTTCAAGGCTCAGGTGGGCGTTGTCCAGCGCTTCCAGTAAAATGACGGCCAGGTCGTCTCCCGGCCGGATGAGTGGAATTTTGGGGATGGGAAGAAGGGTAAGGGGCATAGGAATTGGAACAGGGGGGAGATTTATGCGGAAGGGCGCGCAATGCCGGTAATTTTGATGCCGGCGTGGCGGCTGCCGTATTGCTTGTTGAGATGAATCAGGATGCTGGTCAGGCCTTCGACAACGACCGAGTTTTCAAGCGGGCCAGCGTCCCAACCACGCAGACCTGCCGCCTCAACCAGTTTGATGGTCTCGGCGCGGGCTGCTTTGCTGGTGCCAGTGACCAGTACATCGCATTCAATCGCTTCCTCGCCGAGGAGATGTTCGTAGGAGATGTTTTGAAACGCGGTGCAGATTTCGACCGTCTCGCCCAAAATCTGGCGCGCCTCCTGCGCGGCGGAACCAGCGGGCGGCATTTGGACGGTGGTCACCTTGGGCGGGGCGAGGGGCACGGTCACGTCAATCAGCAGTTTGCCTGAGAGGGCATCGCGAATGCTTTCCAGCGTTTCGCGATGGGCGGCGTAGGGGACGGTCAGGACGACGACGTTCGCCTGGCGCGCGGCCTGGAGGTTGTCTGCGCCCGTGATGTTCGCTTCCCCGTTGAGGCGGGCGCAGATTTCTTCGGCGGTGGCTTTGGCTTTTTCGGCAGACCGGGAGCCGATGATGACGGGATAACCGGCTTTGGCCCAGCGCAAGGCGAGGCCTTTCCCTTCTTTCCCCGTTCCGCCGAGGACAGCGATGGTCAGAATCATTGAGGAGTCATCCATAAAGCAGTCCTTTGATGATGTTTGATTTGGAAACATGAGCCCAATGCAAAAACTTTTTTGCCACAAAGGGCGCAAAGGAGCACGCAGTTTTTTCAAACAATTGTGCGCTGAAATTCAAGATTTTCAATTGAGCCTTTTAGAAACCCTTTGTGTACTTCGTGTCCTTTGTGGTTCAAGACTTTTTTGCGATAGAGTCAAAAATGTCTTTTATCTGTTGTTGCTCTGTTGCAAGGATCTGGTTGCGAGGCGCCACAAGCAGTGAGGCACTCCCCTTGCTTGCCGGGAGACTGCTTGCCCTGGCGCCTCTCTCTGTCAGTAGCCTACTCCAAACTGGATCGGGTCTGGCACTTCTACCCCGCGGGCGGCCATTTCGGTGATTGTGCGGAAGACTGCTTCGCGCAGTTCTGGCTCACCGCCATACATCGCCTGGAAGAGGACGCCGAAAACGCCCTCGACTGGCATGATGCGCAAATAGTTCAACGAGGCCAGTCTTTCTTCCATAGTTCCTGATTTGAGCGCCTGGAGGAGGAGATCGGTAGGCGGCTTGTCGGGAGTGATGCCCATGCCCTGTTTGCCGGCAAAGGCGATCAGCCAGGGCGATTCGGTGGCAGGCGGCAGGCGCTTTGGCACGTGCGACGGCGGGTGACGGCGGGCTTCGAGGGCTTCGATGGCGGCATTTCGGACCACCCACTCGCTATCTTCTACTTGCATTTTTTCGAGCATCTGCCCGGCCCACTCTTCTGGAATGCGGCCCAGGCCGTAGGCGGCGGCACGGCGCACCATCAGGTCTTCTTTTACTGCTGCAGCCTCGCGCAAGAGGACAAATCCCTCGCCGGGGTTGTTGGCCAGGGCTTCGGCAGCGATCCGCCGTTCATGCTCAGCGCCCTGCAAGAGCACGGCGCCGACGGCGTCAATGGCAGCCGGTGTGCCGATGTTGACCAGCGCCAGGCAGGCCGCCCGGCAAATGGCAGGACTGGGGTTGCGGGTGAGAGCAGCCAGGGCTTCAATGGCTTTGGTATCGTTGACGGCTCCTGCTCCCAGGGCGGCCAGTTGCATCAGTTCGGACAGAGGCTTTCTGAGCAGTTGCCGGAAGAGGACGGGGATGGCCGGGTCGGCGCCCATTTGGACAAAGGCGGCAAGCGCCTGGCCGCGCAGTCCCAACGGTTGGCCTTCTTGCTGAAGGAGGTCGGCCAGTTTGGTCATAATGGGCACACGCCAGTCGGCGGCTGGCGCATCACGCAGCCAGCGGGCAGCGGTCAGCAGGTTGCGAGAGAGGGGACGATCTGTTTCGGCAAGCAGTTTTTCGGCCAGGAGGGCGGGGTTGCCGGTGGCAGCCAGGTAGTGCATGGCCAGGTATTTGCCGATCCAGGGCGGTTGATTGAGAATGGCATCGGGCTGGTAATTGCCGAGCACCTTTCCGGCCAGATACCCGCCAAAGATGGGGTGACAGAAAGAGACGCGGTTGTTGCGATGAGCGCACAAGAGACCGCTGTTGATGAGGGTGGAAATCAGGCCAAGAGAAGGTACTTCGACATTCTGGCCTTTTTTCTTTTTCTTTTTGTTCGCAGAGCGTTCTTTTTCTGCCTGTGCTTCGGCTGCTTCTGGAGTCGGTTCAGCGGGTTCGTAGGCTCGCACCCATTCGCGCGCCTGGCGAGGGTCAAAGATGGGCTGAACAGCCAGGTGGATTTGAATGGCCAGCGATTCGGCGGCCTGGGGGGAGACGTTGGCCGGTGTCAGGCGGCGGATGTGAGTCTCGATGGCGTCTGTGGAGCGTGGGCCTCGCAGGTCGCCGGCATACGCTCCCCATGCTTTCAGCGTGAGTTCGAGGGGGGTGAGGGTCATGGAACCGGTTTCGAGCCAGGAGTTGAGCAAAAGCGAGTCAACCGGTTCGATGTTGGCTTGTGCCCAGGCCTCGACGGAGACGTATTTTTCCCACAGATGGGCCCATTTTTTGAGGAATTCGCGCCGCTCGGCAGCCGTCCAGGCGGCCATGGCAAAGGGGATGAAGTTGAGGGAAACCAGGCCGTCCAGGTATTCGGTGGAGGCGGTAGTGACGATGCGGGTTTTCGGGTAGGTTCGCTTGATGATGCGGATGAAATCGACCGCGCTCTTCAGTCCGTCTGGCGGGAGTTCATCTGTGCCGTCTAAAAGCAGGAGAGCGCGTCCCTCGGCAAAGGTTTTGCGGACGAATTCGGGGATGCGCGGCAGGTCGAGGACGGGCGCTTTTTCGGCCACCAGGTCAATCAAAGCAGCCAGGGGATTATCTTTGTCAGCAGGCAGGTCCAGGTCGGCGACGTGTACCAGGAAGGGGACGGTTTCGGGCGGAAGGCCGGTTTGCGGGTCGCGGCGGGCGAGGGCCGAGGCAAGGTCGGCCAGGGCGACTGTTTTCCCCATGCCAGTTTGCCCCATGAGGACGATGTCGGAGTCGCCGGAGAGGGCCTCGGCCAGGCTGATGGTTTTGGCGTGGTAGATGGCAGCCAGTTCGGGCCAGGCCGGCAGGTAGGGCACGGTCGCTTCGACGATGTCTTCCGGGGGGAGGGGGGGGCCGGGTTCAATGCGCGGCGGGGGGGCGAGCAGGCGGGGCGGGATGAGAATTTCGTCAAGTGCAAAAAGAGGCGCAGCCAGATGCATGCCCTGGGCCTGGAGGAGAACGTTTTGACGGTAATGTTCTTCAATGATGTTGACCGATTTGGCGTGTTCTTTCTTTTCCTGGCGTTTCTGGCGGGCGTTTTCTGCCATCTGGTGCAGAGCAGGCCGGACCAGGGCGATGATCCACCAGAAAACGGTGGCCAGGATGAATCCCAGCCAGAAAGAAAACTCATCAATGCGGGGCAGGCGAAAGCGCATACTCCTCCTCTAGTTGGCGTAGAGAATGCGTCCGCAAGAAGGACAGCGGGATAATTGAGAGGGGGAACGGGCGGCCTGTACTTGAGCCGGTGGCAAACTTGTGCCGCATGCTCTGCAGGTCTGATCGAGGATTTCGGTGACGGCCACCCCACGTCGTTGACGACGCAGGTCTTCGTAGAGGGCGGTCAATTGCGGATCGAGCGGTTCGACGATGGCCAGGCGTTCCACTTTGAGTTTTTGGATTTTCTTTTCCAGTTCGGCTTGCTCGTTGAGCAGAGCGCTGATTTGCTCCTGGCGGCTGGCGCTCAGGCGTTCCAGTTCTTCGTGGGCGTGTTGATGGGCTTTTTCGGCTTCTTCGGCGGCGACCATGGCTTCCAGGAGACGGTCTTCGAGAGTGACAAGGTACCGTTTCATAGCGGCAGCGTCGTTTTGCAGGTCCTGCAGTTCTTTGGGGTTGCGCACGGTGCCGCTGTAAAGGCTGGATTCGGTGAGTTCGATTTTGATGCGCAGGTTGCGGACTTCGGTTTCGGCCTGGGCAAGTCGCTCTTCGCTGGCCTTTTTTTCTGCCCCGGCTTTTTGGAAGGCCTCCATGGCGCTTTTCAGAGCCGAGTCGTCGTTCAGGGTTTCAAGAATGCTGGCCAGTCGGGCCTGGGCGCGATCCAGTTGCGAGTCGATTTGTTGTAACCGGTAGAGGTGGAGTGCCTGGCTCATAGTTCGATTATATAACGAATTGCGGCACAAGAGGGACTCTTGTGCCGCAGAAAAATTCGCTCCAGTAGGTTTATTGGGAGGGGATGTTGAAGTAGTTGTAAATGGCGCGCGATAATTCGGCATAGAGTGGCGAGACTTCGTCCCAAATCACCTGCACCGGGTGGTAGGTGTAAATGGCGAGGACGTAGTTGCCGCCTGGCGTGAAGACAATCCCCGCGTCGCTGACGTGGTTCATGACCCCGCCGTCGGTGACCCAGCCGTGTTTGTGGGCCACGACGGTACCTTCCGGGACCCCTGCCTGGATCAGTGTGCCGAGCCGGTCCAGTTCCAGGAATGAGATCATTTCCTGGCAGGATTCCTGCCGAATCTGGCCGGGGAAGGCAGCGACAAGCCCCCCGCCGCCGGTTTGGGCACAAAGGTAGATGTCTTGCAGGAGGGTGCCAATGTCTGAGGGCGTGGTCTGGCTGTAGATGTCGGGGTTGGTGCTGACGTCGGTGCGCAGGTTGGCGGGCGTGTCGTAGAAGTTGAGCAATACGGCGCCCGGGTAAAAGTAACCGGCCAGGAATGTGTTTTGCACCCCTAAGGTCTGCATGGTTTCGCTGACGACCAGGGGGCCACGCACTTCGTCCAGCATTTGCATCAATGCGTCGGAGGCATCGTTGTTTGAACTGCCGATCATCTCGGCCACCAGTTTGGAGGTCGCTTCGTCTAATTTCCCGTTGAAGTGGCGGTAAACAGTAACCATGATCGGAATTTTGATTGTGCTGGATGCGGTGAATGCAATGTCCACTGGTTCAACGGAGTACTCTTCGCCACCAGCGGCATAGCCAAAGTGAATTTGCTCACCGGTTTGGAGGTCGAGAAAGTACAGGTCCACCAGGCCGGTGAAACGGCTCTGGTCAATGAGTTGTTTGAGCAAAATTTCCAGGGTTTGTGGGGAGGGACGGGTGGAGGCTGTCCGCTGGGCGGTCAGCAAGACAATGCGATTGGTGGGAGATTCGAGGGCGGCTTCAATCAGGACGACCGCGCGATCAATGTCCAGTACCTGACCAGGGGCGCCTGGCAAGAAGTCGGCTGTTCCGGGGATGGGTTGAGCAGGGGTCGGCGGCTGGTCGTAACGGGGAGCGATTTCGGTTTCCAGGTAGGCGCGCAAACGCTCTTCGGAGTAACTGGAAATCAGGGGAATGGCGTTCGATGGGGTGGGGCGGTTCCACAGGTAGTTCCAGAAGCCGCCCCAAAAGGGAACGTTGCTGCGTTGCATGTCGGCTGCTGCCAACATGCTTTCGATGTCCAGTTCGAAGCCGATCAGTGCCGGGTCAAGTTGAATAATGGCATCGCCGTAGTGCAATTCGACCGGGGTGGAGTACACCTCAAGCAATCGTTGAGCCGCAGATTGAGGATCCAGTCCGCCGACCGGTACACCGGCGATGGTCATATCGGCCGGGTAATAGCCGCGCTGAATGCTGTAACGCACCAGTTGAATTCCCAGAATGACCGCCGCAGCCAGAATCAGGAAGACAGAGCCGAGGCGTACCAGGAATGACGAACTGCGAATTTTCACATTGCCTCCGAAGTTGAATCGGTGATTTTTATCATGCCTAACGGGGTAAGAGTATAACACACTCGCTTGTCACAGATATGCTACAATGACAAATGCAGTTTTTCCAAAAATCCTGAATTTTGAGGCTACCTGATATGCTTCGTTCTTTCCTGATTTATCTTTCGAAGGCTGCCTGGGCGCAGCGCTTGGTGACCGGCTGGAAGTTTGCCTGGAGGGCCGCCAGCCGGTTTGTCGCCGGGAATACGATCGAGGACGCCATTCGGGCTGCCCGCGAATTGAATGCTCGCGGCATCAATGTGACCCTCGATCACCTGGGGGAGAGCACCACGACGCGGGAAGATGCCGTCAATGCCACCGATGAAATTGTGACACTGATTGAGCAGATCGGTTGCTGCGACGTGCGTGCCAACGTCTCCATCAAGTTGACCCAGATTGGCCTGGCGTTGGACGAATCTCTGTGTACGCAAAACCTTGAGCGCATTCTGCAGGCGGCAAAACGAAGCGGAAATTTTGTCCGGATTGACATGGAAGACTCGCCCTACACCGACCGGACGCTGGCTCTCTTTCGTCAGATGAAAGCCAGAGGATACAATGTCGGCATTGTAGTGCAGTCCTACCTGTATCGGACGGAGAAGGACGTGCGCGAACTGGCGGCAGAGGGAGCGCGCTTCCGCCTCGTCAAGGGTGCTTATAAAGAACCGGCAGAAGTGGCTTTCCCGAAAAAGTCCGATGTGAATGCGAACTTTGACCTTCTCACGCAAATCATGTGTGACGCGGCGCTGGCTGCCGGCGCTCCCACGCTGAGCGCTGATGGCCGCATTCCCCCCATTCCCGCCCTCGGCACGCACGATCAGAAACGGATTGAATTTGCCAAAGTCTACGCGGCGCGGATCGGTTTGCCGAAGAATGCCATCGAATTTCAAATGCTTTATGGGATTCGCCGCGATTTACAGGAACAATGCGTTGCAGAAGGCTATCCGGTGCGCGTCTATGTTCCCTATGGGACGCACTGGTACCCCTATTTCATGCGTCGCCTTGCAGAACGGCCCGCGAACATCTGGTTCTTCCTCTCTAACCTGTTCCGCCGATAACGACTTTCCCTGCTCCTGTTTCCAGGCCTGCGACCACGCAGGCTTTTTTATGTCGCCAAAACTTCATCGTCGTGCTGGCATGGGGCATACCCTCTCTGCGGGCTTTGTGTCTCAGCGTAAAACGACTTTTGAGCGGCGCCTCATTGGTTTTCATCACGTGATGTGGCTGAAATCGAGCGGATGTGGTAAAACTTGGCTATGGCTGTTCTCCCTCTAGCCCTCGTTACCGGTGCAGCGCGGCGACTGGGTCGCGCCTTTGCTCTGTGCCTTGCCCGCCGCGGCTATGCCCTGCTGCTTCACTACAATACCTCGCGGGCCGAGGCAGAAACGGCAGCGCACGCAATTGAGGCCTGCAACGTGCCGGTGTATCTGGCCCAGGCCAATCTGACCGACGCCTCCTCGCTTTCTTCCCTTGTTTCTCTCGCCTCTTCTTTGCCTCATCCCCTGCATGTCCTGGTAAACTCCGCTGCCATCATGCCGGCTGCTGACCTGCGCACCACCTCTCTCTCCGATTGGGATTCGGTCTTCGACCTGAACCTGCGTGCCCCCTTTTTGCTCACCCAAAAAATTGCCGACTTGATGGCTGAAAACGGCCTGATTGTCAACATCACCGACGTGGGCGCACACAAACTCTGGACAAATTATGCCGCCTATGTCATCAGCAAATCGGCACTCGAAGCCCTCACCCGCCTTCAAGCCAGGACCTATGCCCCGCGGCTGCGCGTCAACGCCATTGCCCCCGGCCTTGTCCTCCCTGCCGACTCCCTGCCACAAACTACCTGGGAGCAACTCATTCAGCGCCTGCCTCTGCGACATCCTGTTGCTCTCGAAGAAATGACCGCTGCCCTTGAATTTCTGTTGGATACCCCCTCCATCACGGGACAAACGATCACGGTAGATGGCGGCTATGCTCTGATATAACCCATGAAAAAACTCCTTCAACTTACCCAACCTGTCTATTTGCTCTGGGCGATTCTGGCCTGCTTCCTCGGCGCGGGAATTGCGCGCTACCTGGGCCATCTGCCTCACTGGCCGACCTTCTGGCTGGGACTTCTCGCCTGCCTGTCTCTCCTGGTGGCGCTTTCCTGGCTTACCCATTACTTTCGCTTGCCGTTGACCCCTCTCGATCCAGAGGAAACACCCCGTCAACGCGAATTGCTGCGCACCCGTCTCTTGCAATTTTCGTACGCTGCGTTGACGCTGGCAGGGGCCGCGACTCTTGCCTTGCTGCTCACCCACCTGCTGACCCGCTCTGCTGGCTTGCTCCTGTTGCTGGCGGCGTTTCTGGTGGTGCTCTATGCGGTTCCTCCTTTTCGTCTGTATGCCAGCGGCTATGGCGAACTTCTCCTGGCGGTCCTGGTAAGCACACTTTTCCCTGCTTTTGCCTTTTTGCTCCAGGCTGAGACCCTGCATCGTTTGCTCCCCATGATTACGTTCCCCCTGACGGTTCACGCCATCGCCTCGCTTCTCGCCGCCGATTTTTCCGCCTTCGCGACGGACCAGAAACTGGGCCGCCAAAGCCTCTTGATCCGTCTCACCTGGCCGCGTGCGGTGACTGTTCACCACCTTCTTCTGCTCATTGCCTTTCTCTTGTTCTCGGCTGCTCCGCTCTTTGGCGTTTCCTGGGGATTGATCGGGCCGGTTTTCTTTGCCCTGCCCTTCGCTGCTCTGGAAATTGCCTGGCTGCAACGAATTGCAGCGGGCGGAAGGCCGGTGTGGAAATTTTTCAATGCCCTTGTTTTCTCGGCTTTCCCGTTGACACTTTATCTGTTGACCCTTTCCTTCTGGTTGCGTTAGGAGTTATTGGTATGCCTGAATTTCTCCGTCTCTCTTCTCCGGCTGAGGCCTTGCAAACCCTGCTCGCAGCGCTTCCCGACCCGCAGCCTGTTGGCGAACAAATAGACGCTTCTCTGGCCCTGGGCCGGGTCCTGCTCGAAGACCTCCGTGCTCCTCACCCGCTCCCTGAATTTCCGCGTTCGACGGTAGATGGGTATGCCGTTCGTGCCCGTGACACCTTTGGCGCCTCCGAGTCTTTACCGGCTTACCTGAACCTGGTCGGCGAAGTTCCGATGGGGCGTTCTGCCGACTTTTCTCTGCGGCCAGGCGAATGTGCGCTCATCCACACCGGCGGCATGTTACCAGAGCAGGCCGATGCGGTGGTGATGCTGGAGCACACCGAGCGCAGCGGGGCGAATGAGATTGAGGTCTTCCGTCCGGTGGCGACGGGGGAGAATGTGTTATCCGTTGGCGAGGATGTAGCCGAAGGTCAGGTGGTGCTGAAAGCGGGTCAACGCTTGCGACCGGCGGAGATTGGCGGTTGCATGGCACTGGGAATCACTACGCTTCGCGTAGCCAAGAAGATCAACGTTGGCATCATTTCGTCCGGCGATGAGATCGTCCCGCCGCACCAGCGACCGCAGCCGGGCCAGGTGCGGGACATCAACTCGTACTCGCTGGCGGCGCTGGTCGAGGCAGCAGGTGGGCAGGCGCGTCTGTGGGGCATTGTGCCCGACGATCTGCAAGCCATGAAGACGACCGCAGCGCAGGCTTTAGCGGAAAGCGATTTGCTTTTGATTACGGCTGGCTCTTCGGCCAGTGTGCGCGATATGACTGCCGAGGCAATTGCTTCGCTGGGGGCGCCGGGCGTTTTGGTCCACGGCGTCAACGTGCGTCCTGGTAAGCCAACGATCCTGGCTGTTTGCAATGGCAAGCCGGTCATCGGCCTGCCGGGGAATCCGGTCAGCGCCCTGGTGATTGCCAGTTTATTTGTGGTCCCGCTGATTGAGCGGTTGCTGGGGGCCAGTCCGCGGCCCAAGGCGTCTGTGCTGGCGAAACTGACCATCAACCTTTCCTCTCAGGCCGGGCGCGAAGATTGGGTGGCTGTGAAGGTCGTGGACAGTGGAGCGCAGGGAGCAGGGCAAGGGGGGGCGCGCTACCTGGCAGAACCGGTCTTTGGCAAGAGCAATCTGATTTTCTCACTGGCTGCGGCGGATGGACTGATTCGCATTCCGCCCGATGCAACCGGTTTGAGCGCCGGGGAACTGGTCGAAGTGCTGCTGATGTAAGCCTGAGCCCCTTGCGAGTGCCGCTGATGTGGCGCAGAAGAGCGGGGGGCGACCAGCTCACCCACCGCCTTCCTCCGTTCGCCACGAAAATTGTGGATCGTCCGAAAATCCGGCGTTTGCTCTCCCGACAGCCACATGAAATGAATGTTCTCTTCCAACGCTTCTGCTATCTTGCGCGAAGTGTAAATCTTCTTGCAATACGCATACACCAACACCTTCAACATCATCTTGGGATGGTCACTCGACGTTCCTCCTCCTGAATACTGTTCTTCCAGTATCCTCAGATCCAGCGCTTCAATCGCTTCATTCACCAGCCGCACCAGGTGTCCAGCAGGTATCTTTTCTTCACTCTGCGGCATCAGCCGCACTGGTTCATTGCATACGGTTTGAAAATCGGTTCACTCTTTGGCTTGGTCATGCCCCTATGAATCATACATGCTTTAAATCGTAAAGGGGCTGCCCGACTTTTTGGACAGCCCTTTGTGGTTTTGCAGCAAAGCCAAGCAGTTATACTGTGGCAAATGTGTCAATCAGCAGTTTGACGTTCCCACCTGCCGAGTACAGAATCGGGCAGGTGCAGCCGCGCTTGATATATTCCTGCACTTTGGCGCGCGCTTCGTCTGGCGTTCCCGAAGCGGTGATGCGGTGAACCAGGTCATCCGGCACAAGGTGCTTGGCGCGGTTGATTTGCTCTTTGGTGGCCGGCCAGCCGAGGATGGACTGAATTTCGTGCACGACTTCCTCCGAGACTCCACTGGCTTTGGCAATGTGTGGCTGTTGAGCCAGGTACTGGCAGAGCAGCATCTTGGTCGTTTCGATGGCCTTGTCGTGGTCCTCATCCACCGAGCAGACGATCAGTTGGGGACGGTCGAGATCGTCCACGCTGCGACCGGCGCGGCGTGCGCCGCGGTCGAGCAGTTCCAGCGCCCGGTCGTTGTATTCGGGCGGAACGCAGTAGTTGAGCACGGCACCGTCGGCAATTTCGCCGGTCAGTTCCATCATCTGGTCTCCGGTTGCGCCGATCATAATCGGGACATGGCGCGGTTCGCGGCGTCCATGCACCACGTCCAGTTCAATCTCATGGACGTGGACGAATTCCCCTTCGAAGGTGACACGCTCCATGTTCAGCAGGCGGCGCAGGACGGTCACCGTTTCCCGCATGGCAATCAGTGGCTTTTTGCGTTCGATGCCGACGTTACGGGCCAGCGGGTCCCACCAGGCGCCAATGCCGCAGATAATGCGGTTTGGGGCCAGATCGTCCAGGGTGAGAAAGGTGGCGGCCAGCAGGCCGATGTTGCGCGTCCAGTTGTTGATCACCCCTGAGCCGACTTTGATGCGTTCGGTGACCGCCGCGTAGGCGGCCATGGGGACAATTGCATCCCGTACCAGGCGGGATTCGGCCTGCCACACTGCCTCAAACCCTTTGCTCTCGGCATAACGGACGTAATCAAGCCCGTCGCGCAGGTCGTGGGAATCTTGTAAGTAGAGGGCGACACGGTTCATGTTGGGTTCCTCGTCAGCGCCCCCGGCGAGGCTCGAACTCGCAGCCACTGGATTCGAAGTCCATTACTCTGTCCATTGAGCTACGGGGGCTGGTGGCACGATTATACTCGAAAATGCGAAAATTTGACCTTGCCTCTATTTAGAACGCATGTTATAATCTCGCCCCGCGCCGCAAGGCGGCAGATTTTTGTAAGGATGATGAGACATGATTGACTTGAATAAAAACTTCAACACCGAAAAGAATCCGAATATCCCCGAACTGAGATCTGGTGACCAGGTGAGCGTACACGTGCGCATCAAGGAAGGTGATCGCGAGCGCATTCAGGAGTTCAAGGGAACGGTCATTCGTTTGCGCAAGAGCGGGAACAATGCCAATTTTACCGTGCGGCGCATTGCCTCGAATGGCATTGGCGTGGAACGTACATTCTTGCTCAATTCGCCGCGCGTGGATAAGGTCGTTGTCGAACGGCACTCCCGCGTCCGTCGTGCGCAGTTGTACTTCCTGCGCAATCTGACGGGCAAGAAGTCCCACCTGAAGCAGAAGTTCGACTAAACAGGATTCACAAATGTTGGAAGGGTGCAGTGACGTAAAAAGTTACTGCGCCCTTTTCTGTTAAGCCGGAGGGAAACAGTCCATGAGTCTCCTGCAAAAAGGTGAAAATCGAACCACAAAGACACGGAGACACGAGTAAGTAAATGAAAGGAAACTTTGTGACTCCGTGTCTTTGTGGTGAAACTTCAGGGTTTTTGCAATGGAGTCGTCCATGCAACCGCCGCTGATTGGTTTGACCACTTATAACCAGAAAAATAAAGCCGGCTATCCGATTAGCGCTTTGATGCATCGGTATATCGAAGCCGTAGTTGCTGCTGGAGGAACGCCGGTTCTGATTCCTACCGGTCTGGGGGCGAGAATCCTGCGTGCGTTATTCGATCGTCTCGATGGTATTCTCTTCACGGGCGGGGGCGACGTAGAACCCCGTTATTATGGCGGCGATGCCCATCCTGAGGTCGGCGGGGTTGACCAGCAGCGAGATGAGACCGAGTTGGAGTTAGTCCGCCTGGCAGTGCAGACTGGTAAGCCGTTTCTCGGTATTTGCCGTGGCCTGCAGATCATCAACGTTGCCCAGGGCGGGGCGCTTTATACCCACGTCCCCGATCAGCACCCTGGCGCTCTCAAACACAACCGCGATTCGGCCACAGAACGGGAGTACCTGGCCCATGGGGTGGAAGTCGTTGGCGAAAGTCGGTTAGCCAGTGCTGCGGGGGCACTGCATTTTGAGGTCAACAGCCTGCACCATCAGGGAATTTCGCGGCTGGGAACGGGCCTCCGGCCTGTGGCGTATGCTCCCGATGCGCTCATTGAGGGGATTGAACTGACGGATCATCCTTTTGGGCTGGCGGTGCAGTGGCATCCGGAATGGCTGCTGAACTATGAACATGCTCGCGGCTTGTTTGCAGCGTTTGTGCACGCCGCGGCGCGAAAAGCAGGGTAAAATTTGCACGCTATGTTTCCGGCTCTTGGCGTTTTTGACTCAGGCGTGGGGGGGCTGTCTGTGTTGCGGGCGATCCGTGCTCGTTTGCCCGCTCAACCGGTGATTTATTTCGCTGACCAGCAGCATGTTCCCTATGGCCCTCGCCCGCTCGAAGAAGTGCGGCGTTTTGCGCAGGCGATTACGGAATTTCTGCTGGAACAGGGGGCAAAGGCCATTGTTGTCGCCTGCAATACGGCATCTGCAGCGGCGCTTCGTTCGCTGCGGGAGACTTTCCCCCACGTGCCGTTTGTGGGCATGGAACCGGCCGTCAAACCCGCGGCAGAAACGACGCGAACGGGTGTGGTGGGCGTGCTGGCGACCCCGGCGACGTTTCAGGGCGAGTTGTATGCTTCGGTGGTGGAACGTTTCGCCAGCGGTGTGACGTTGTTGCAGGATACGTGCCCGGGGCTGGTGCAGCAAATCGAGCAGGGGGAACTTGACGGTCCTTCGACGCGCGCCATCCTGGAGAAATCACTGCGACCGATGCTCGCGCAGCGCATTGATACCGTTGTTTTGGGCTGTACCCATTATCCTTTTGTCATTCCGCTCATTGAGCAAATTGTCGGGCCGGAGGTGCGGGTGATTGACCCGGCGCCGGCGGTGGCGCGTCAGGCGGAGCGGGTGCTGGCTGCAAACGGTTGGCGGGCAGAGGGTCCGGGAAACGGGCGGGTGGAGTACTTTACCAGTGGCCGCCCCGAGGCGTTTGCTTCAGCGTTGTCGGCCTTGCTGGGGGAAGAGGCGAGCGTCCGGCGGGCAGAGTGGGTCGGCGAGCGGTTGGTCCGCCGCGACTAGACGATGTTGAGCAGCGGTTGCTTTTGTTCCACGCTCTCGCCGGCTTTGACGCGTAAGCGGCTCACTTTACCGGCGCGCGGGGCGCGCAGTTCGTTTTGCATTTTCATCGATTCAAGAATGACTAAAATTTGACCTTTTTCAACCTGCTGGCCTTCTTCGACCGGTACGGCGATGACCAGGCCGGGCATGGGGGCTTTGAGGGTGAATTCGCCTGTGGGGGAAACTGCTGCGCCCGCTGTGCGCAGACGCTTTTCGCGTTCGTCCATGACCCGCACTGAGTAAAATTGCCCCATCAAGAGCACCTGGAGGAAGCCTTCTTCGGGGTAAACGTAGCCTTCGTAGGATTCGCCGTTCACGAGCAGGGAGTAAATCGGTTGCCCGCTGACGGCAGCCAGGTCCACTTCGATGATTTCCTGCCCAAAGCGAACGTGGTGTTCGTCCAGGATTTCAATGGGAAACTCGAGTCCGTCTATTTCGGCAATGTATTTCATCGTTTTGGCCTTTCAGGAAAAAGTCCCCATTTCCACAAGGAGGGGCGAGGAGGACGCGAGTAGATCTGGGAGCGGCGTTCTGTCTCGTGGTGGGTGACCAGGGTGGCCATCAGGGCGGCGATGTCCAGGTAAAGTTCGCGGTTTTCGGCGGCGTCTATACCTGGAAATTGTTCTTCGACGAAGCGCGTGTTGTATGCCCCGCTCAGGAAGGAGTACGACGCCATCATGCTCTGATGGAAGGGGATGTTGGTGCGTACGCCGGCGATGCGATATTCTTCCAGGGCGCGGCGGAGACGGAGAATGGCCTGGGTGCGCGTTTCTCCCCAGACGATCAGTTTGGCGATGAGAGGGTCGTAATAAGGGGTCACTTCGTAACCGACGTGCACCCCTGTATCTACCCGCACGCCTGGACCGGTTGGGAATTGTGTGAGCGTAATTCGACCAACGGAGGGCATAAAGTTGTTGTAGGGGTCTTCGGCGTTGATGCGGCATTCAATCGCCGCGCCGCGCCAGCGAATGTCCTCTTGGCGGTGGCTGAGCGGCAATCCGCTAGCGATGCGGATTTGCTCGGCGACGATGTCGATGCCGGTAACCATTTCGGTCACCGGATGTTCGACCTGCAGGCGGGTGTTCATTTCCAGAAAGTAGAAGTTGTAATTGTTATCTACCAGGAATTCAATTGTGCCAGTATTGAGGTAGTCCACCGAGCGGGCAGCTTGCACGGCGACCTCGCCCATCCGGCGGCGAAGCGCCTCGTTGTTGCCGAGAAAGGGAGAGGGGGATTCTTCAATGAGTTTCTGGTGACGTCGCTGGATGGAGCATTCGCGTTCGCCGAGGTGGATGACATTGCCCCACTGATCGGCGAGAATCTGGAATTCGATGTGGTGTGCGCCTTCAATGAGTTTTTCCAGGTACACATTGCCATCGCCAAAGGAGGCTTCGGCTTCCCGGCGTGCCGATTGGAGCAGTTCGGGCATTTCTTCCAGGCTGTTGACTTCTCTCATTCCTTTGCCGCCACCGCCGGCGGTGGCTTTGATGAGCAACGGAAAGCCGATTTTGGGCGCCAGGGTGAGCAGTTCTTCGTCACGCAGGTTGCCCTGGCCTTCTGTGCCGGGGACAATTGTCACGCCTGCTTTGGCAACCGTGGCGCGGGCTGTGGCTTTATCGCCCATGGCGGCGATGGAGGACGGCTTGGGGCCAATGAAGACCAGGCCGGCCTCGGCGCAGGCGGCGGCAAAGTCGGCGCGTTCGGCCAGGAAGCCGTAGCCGGGGTGAATTGCCTCGGCGCCGCTTTTGCGGGCGATGTCAATCAGTTTGTCGCCGCGCAGGTACGATTCGCGGGAGGGGGAGGGGCCGAGGTAGTATGCCTCGTCGGCGTAGCGGACGTGCATGGCCTGGCGATCGGCATCAGAGAAAACGGCGACCGTTTTGATGCCCAGTTCGCGGCAGGCGCGCTGGATGCGGACGGCGATTTCGCCTCGGTTGGCAATCAGAATTTTTTTGAACATCAGGTCACACAGGATCGCGAGCAGGGATGGTTATAGCGGAATGTTACCGTGCTTTTTGGGCGGATTGGTGTCGCGTTTGTTGCGGAGCATTTCGAGGGCGTTGATCAGGCGAGGGCGGGTTTCATGGGGTTCGATGATGTCATCCAGGTAACCGCGCTGGGCAGCCACGTACGGATTGGCAAGTTTTTCCCGATACTCGGCGGTCAGGCGGGCTTTTTCTTCTTCTGGATGTTCTGATTTTTCCAGGTCTTTGCGGTAGATGATGTTGACGGCTCCTTCTGGCCCCATCACGGCAATTTCGGCTCCCGGCCAGGCCAGGTTTAAGTCGCCGCGCATGGCTTTGCTCGACATGACGATATAGGCGCCACCGTAGGCCTTGCGCAAGATGACGGTCAATTTGGGGACGGTGGCTTCGCAATACGCGTAGAGCAATTTGGCGCCGGAGCGAATGATGCCGGCGTGTTCCTGGGCTGTACCAGGCATAAAGCCGGGCACATCTACAAACGTGACGAGCGGAATGTTGAACGCGTCGCAGGTGCGGACGAAGCGGGCGGCTTTTTCGCTGGCGTCAATATCCAGCACCCCGGCCAGGACTGCTGGCTGGTTGGCCACAATCCCGACCGCGTGCCCTCCCAGGCGGGCGAAGCCAATCACAATGTTGGGCGCAAAACTTTCCTGAATTTCGAAGAAGTCGTGCTTGTCCACCACGCGGCGAATGATGTCTTTGACGTCGTAGGGCCTGGATGGATCCTCTGGCACGAGCGTATCGAGGTCGGCGTCTTGCCGCAAGGGGTCATCGTCGCTGGGGACGAAGGGCGGCTCTTCCGTGTTGTTTTGCGGCAGATAACCCAGTAATTTGCGGATCATGTAGAGCAGATCGGTTTCACTGGCGGCAACAACATGGCAGACGCCTGATTTTTCGGCATGGACCGCTGCCCCTCCCAGTTCCTCGGCGCTGATTTGTTCATGGGTAGCGGCTTTTACCACATCGGGGCCGGTAACGAACATGTTGGCCGTGCCGCTGGCCATGAAGATAAAGTCGGTCAACGCCGGCGAATAGACCGCGCCCCCGGCGCAGGGTCCGAGAATCGCCGAAATCTGGGGGATGACGCCCGATGCCAGCGTGTTGCGCAGGAAGATGGATGCGTAGCCGACCAGCGAGACGACCCCTTCCTGAATGCGCGCTCCGCCCGAATCGTTCAAACCGATGAGCGGCGCGCCGTTTTTAAGGGCCATGTCTTGAATTTTGCAAATTTTCGCGGCGTGTGCCTCTCCCAAACTACCACCCATCACGGTGAAATCCTGGGCATAGACATAGACCAGGCGACCGTCAATGGTGCCCCAGCCAGTAACCACCCCGTCGCCGGGGGTGTTGCCTGGCATTTCGCGGCTCACCACAAAGGCGTCAATTTCGTGGAAGGAACCGCGGTCAAGAAGGTGCTCGATGCGTTCGCGGGCCGTGAGTTTTCCTTTTTTGTGCTGGGCATCGATTCGTTCTGGCCCTCCGCCCTGTTGAATCAGGGCGCGCCGATGACGCAGGTACATGAGTTTATCTTCGTCCATGGTAGAAGTTCCTGACAGTGGGTGAAAATAAGAGCAGAGCAAGCAGGCTCAGTATAGAAATGTGTAAAACCAGGACAAACAAGTTGTTTGCATGTGCTTGCTGGAGTGCCAGCCGGTCGAACCAGAACCAGAGTTCGGCCGCGAGAAAGTAACCGGTTGCGGCTCCCCACGCCCATGCTTTGCGCAACCAGAGCGCCGCCCCGGTGAACACACCCGCCACTCCCCACGCGGCTCCGCTGATGAACAGGTAGAGGGCACCGCCTCGCGGCTGGTATTGATTGAGCGTTTCCCAAAAACGGAGTGCCATACCGGCGCGCAGCAAATACCACGCGGCCTGAAGCAGGACAAGCGCAATCAAAAGTTGGGCGGCTTTTGGGAAAAAGCGTTTTGTCATCGTTGCTTGCATTCCTGATAGCGCGGATTACGCGGATTACATAGCGCGGATTACGCGGATGAGTCCACTGCAAAAACAGTTTTACCACGAAGGGCACAAAGGAACACGAAGTTTTTTCAAACAATGACTCCACTGCAAAAACCCTGAAGTTTCACCACGAAGACACGGAGTCACAAAGTTTCCTTTCATTTACTTACTCGTGTCTCCGTGTCTTTGTGGTTCGATTTTCACCTTTTTGCAGGAGACTCAACAATTGTGCGCTGAAATTCAAGATTTGACTCCACTGCAAAAACCCTGAAGTTTCACCACAAAGACACGGAGTCACAAAGTTTCCTTTCATTTACTTACTCGTGTCTCCGTGTCTTTGTGGTTCGATTTTCACCTTTTTGCAGGAGACTCAGATTTTCAATTGCGCCTTTCAGAAATCCTTTGTGTACTTCGTGTCCTTTGTGGTTCAGACCTTTTTGCAGGAGAGTCGCGGATTATATAGCGCGGATTACGCGGATTGGTTTACCAAAGCATTCGCGGAATCCGCCACGGTAGAGAATTGGCGTTTATTTCTGTTCTTCTCCGATTGGCAACACTGTAAATTCTACCGGGGCCATAGAAATGCCCGGTTCTCCCCATGAGTCTATCAGTTTGTTGCCATCAAAAACTCGCACACTCCAGCGATATTGCCCGGGTGCAAGCCCTTCCACCAGGTTGAATCGGCCCCCCCCACCGCTGACTTCGGCCTCGGCCACCATTTTCCAGATGCTGTCGGCGCCTGGTGTCTGTACAAGGTTGGTGGTCAGCAAAATCGAGTCGATGAAGACGCTGTATTGCTCATCCTGCCCATAGGTGCGGCTCATCGCCAGCGTCACCGGACCGGCGGGCAGGTCAAAGGTCCCGACCTGCTCCCAGACCCACGTATCGAGGGCATTGCTCTCGCCTGCAAAGGGATAGCTCTTGCCGTTGATGACAAGATAATTTTGCTGGTCGTTGTAGCGGCGCTTATAGGAGCGGACCCACACGGCATATTCACCGCCTTCTTCAAGAGTCAAGGTGTATTCGCTGACTCCTGACTGCCAGTTATCGAGTAAGAATCCATTGCCGGTAAAGCCGGTGACGAATTCGGCGCTGGAATACCAGCCATTGCCCAAAAAGACGTCCTCTGCCTCAATCCAGTAGGAGTTGGGCTGCTTCTGCTCCACCCGCACGAGTGCGCTCGTCTGGACCAGGATGGGGCTGGCCCATGTAAAGGTGACAGGCTGGTTTGCATAGATGATGGCATCGCTCAGCGGTGAAATGGCGGTTGGGGAGGGCGCCTGGTAGCACAGGGGGGCGGTCAACGTCGCAGCGTCCAGTTGGTACACATTGAAAAATTTTCCGCTTTCTACCAGTTTTGCGCCTGGGTAGCAACGGAGGAGCACTTGCATCGCTTTCTGGCGTTCTTCTGCCAGCGGCAGGGCTGATTTATCGAAGATAACCGAGAGACTGCCGACGTCTCGATTTTGCCAGAGACTCAGCAACAGATTCTCGAAGGGAACCTGTTGATAGTACTCTTGGGCTTCCAGTCCGCTGTTCCGTCCGCCGGCGACCGAAAAGAGGAGGACGTGCCATTCCAGTTCCACCGAGTCGTTCTGGGCGGGGAAATAAGGATAGAGTATCAGGTCGCTGTTTGCCGCAGCCGCGGCGCTGAAATCGGCCAGTTCGCGGCGCTTCACCCGGTCCACGGGGTCGTTGATGCGGTGAGTAAAAACGAAATAATCACTGGCAAAAATGGTCACCAGCGACAGGAGCAAAACTGGCGCGGCCAGCCGTGAGCGGGAACTGTCCAACCAGTTGCGGATCGCGCCGAAGGCGACCCACAGCCCCATGGCTCCCCAAATCATCAGCGGGGCGAGCGCCGTGTAGAGCACGCGCGGCCAGACCGACCCCAGGAGAATCGGACCAGGCAGAACGTTGATGACGAACCACAGCGGCAGGAACAGGGACAACGGACGGCGCAGATGGATGAGGTTATCCACCAGACCAATGACAACAAACGGCAGCAGAAATTGATTGACGAAAGAACCGTTCCAGCGCAGGAGAGAGTCGTCAAGAGTAACTGATTCGAAAATTGCTTTCAGCAGCAGCACCACGTTGTTCAGAATGAACTGCGCTGCTCCACCTGGCCCGCCGCCATTTTCGGCGGCCTGTTCAAGCCAACCGAAGTGATACCCATGGCGTGCCCGCAGGTATTGTTGGGTAAACGTCAGATAAACCACCAGAATCGGCCACAGGACCAGCAGCAGGCGCGGCAACCACTGCCCCAGATTCGCACGCCGTTTCCGAATCTCGGTCAGGGCCGCGCCGAACAAGAAGACCATTGCCAGGCCGACTGTGGGGTAAAACGTCTCATAGGTCAGCATGCCCAGCGCCAGCACGATCCCAGCGGTCTGAAATTGCCATGACTTCTTCTTTTGCACAGTCAGCACCACAAAATACAGCCCGGCCATCATCCACGCCTCGAGGGTGGTATTGTGCAGGGCCTGATGGCTGGCATTTAACTCAACATACGAGAAAGCATACAGCGCTGAGGCCACCAGCGCGGTCGCCGGGCTGGAGGTCAGGCGCCGTACCAGCAAGTAGAGAAAGACGACTGCTACCAGGCTCAAAACAGCGCTCTCGATGCGCGCCGAGAGGAAGTTCAGCCCGAAGAGGCGCAAAAACCCTGCCCGGATCCAAAAGTCCACGGGCAGCGGCTTGTAGTGCATCGTTGCAAAGTCGCCAATGTCCTCCCCCAGGATGACCGAGAACCAGGCCTGCGCCGTCCATTTCGTCTCATCGGCTTCCAGGCCATAGACGCGGTAACCGAGATCGTAAAAACGACTGAACGCAATAGCCACCAGGAGCAGCAACCCAACAACGATTTCTGCCCGCGGCGCCATGCGCATCTGATGAAGCAAAGCCCCTTTCCAGTTGGGGTGCAGGCGCCCCCACGTAAGCATCGCTCCAGCACAGAGCGCATACAGCACAATGCCGGGTAAGAAATTTCTTTGAAAAACGAGAATCTGAGCCAGGATGGCCGAAACGGTTGCCATCAGCAGTAACAACGCCCCTGGAATTTTCAGCGGGGGGATGGTGATTTGCCAGCCTTGCGACAGGCGTAACGCTGGCAGGTGAATGTGCAGATAGAGATCGCTCCCCTCGCTGGTGCGGACCGGGCGGATGCGGACCTGGAACCTGCCTCTGCGCGAGGCGGCTTCGTCTCCCTCCGGAGCGAAGACCTGCGCAATCCACTCCGGCGGTTCCGGGCTTTCGGCGGGCGTGCCCGGACCGGTGGCCTGTTCCCCGGTTTCTGCTTCAGGTTCCATCTCGAGCAGGCCTGTTTCGGCCTCCTCCGGTTGGGCAGCCGCGACTGCCTCCACCGGCGCGTTGATCCAGCGGGCAAAAGCCTCGAGAGGGCGCGGCAGGCACCGGGTCCAGGCGACCGGAACGAGGGCCACGATTCCAGAGAGCAGCCAGAGGATCCCGAACAGGATCAGCAACGGTGGGCGCAGATACGATTCCCTTAGCACTTCTCCCAAAGACCGTTCACGCTCGAAGGTGAAGGGGGTGTTCATGCCTGCTGCCAGGACGGGAATGCCATCTGGGCTGTAGAAATCTCGTTTAATCAGTTCCTGCTTCCACAGTTCGGTCAGGGTGGCTTCGACCGATTCTGCCAGCGTTGGGGAGTAAAAGAAGATGTACTTGCCATTGTTGGCAAAGGTCGTCTTCTGAGATTGAAATTCCTCGTAAGAAATGGCCCGGTACGAAACGGAGGGGCGAAATTCACGAGCGATGTATGGCTGGGTGTGATTGGCTTCCTGTTCGTTCTGGTAGATGTAAATCAGGGTCTCGTCTTGCGCATATAAACTGGCCCAGGAGATGATTTGATCGGGTTGAGGATGGTAGTGGCGCGGCATGAGCAGGAAGTAATCGTAAAGGCCACCTGTGGAGAAGACGGCAATCAGAACTCCCAACACAATTTCTCTCCAGCGCCCCAGGGCGGGGAGGGCCGCTATGCAAGCATTGGCGATGACGTTTGCTCCCAGGCCGATGAGCAGGGCCAGCAGGGGAATAATGTTGACCATGTGGGTATGCCGCGGCGGGACGGTGTTGAGGATGCTCAGCCCAAAAATGACCACCAGGAACCAGAGCGCCAGCAGCAGGCCGCGTGGCTCTTTGAGCCGTTTGAGCATAGCCCCGCCGCCGATCAGGTAAAACATCACACCGACTGTGCCTGTCAGCGGGAAAGCAATGAAATGTTCAGAAACCAACCAGGGCTTTTGGAAGACAAGGAGGGTGCGCAAGATGCCGCGCACAATTAAGACGAGATAGATTTGCGGGTTGTAGAAGAGTTCGTTGCCATTGATTTCGAAAAACGGCGCCACCGCAGTCAATTCGGCGTCTGAGTAAAACAGCCGGCCGTTGAAGGTGTTGAAGAAGACGCTCTCAAAGACCTTGAATCCCATGCCGGCAGTGTCATAGATTCGGCCATAGGCAAAATATGGCCCGGCAATCAGGCTGGCGCCGATGAGCAGGACCAACCCGACGAGGGCTGACTGCCGAAATTTTAGTTTGCGGGCTATCCACAGGGCGGCTATGAACAGCAGGGCAATGACGAGCGCCATGCGGGCGGCAAAGTAGGTGTAAAAGCCGAAGCCAGCGGCGCAGCCAGCCAGGAACAGGTAAAAAATGCTGGAGCGTTGAATGCCGCGATAGAGCCAGTGGAGGGCCAGGGTGGTGATGAACAGCGCCTGAATGTTGTTGTACCCCAGCCGGGCAAATGCCAGGAAGTAGGGACTGAACGCCAGCGCAAAGCAACTGGCAATGGCGGTCTTGCGATCGAAGGCGTCGCGTGCAAGCAGGTAGAGCGGAAAAATGGTCAGCGCGCCGGAAAAGACCGAGCCAAAGCGCCAGCCCCACAAGTCCAGACCGAAGAGTTTCAGGGTGATGGCCTGACCAATCGAACTCAGTACGGGGAACGTATAAACCCCGTTGGCAAACACCGGCGGTCTGAACTGACCACTGGCAATATCGCGCGCCGCTGTCCAGAATGAGCCTTCGTCGCCTATCAGCATATCGGGCAACCCTTGCAGGCGGTAGGCGCCAACCAGGAGGCTGAGGAAGAACAGGCCGAGCATCCACAGCAAATCCCTGCGCTCCAGGTGAGGCGACAGGTCAACTCGCCGCTGGTGGTCCCAGAGGGCTGCGGCTACCAGGAAGAACAGCGGCGCAACCAGCCACTCTCCAACCATCAGGCCGGAATAATCCAGCCGGTTGATTTGCCACAGAAGAACGATGAAGAGGCCGGTTCCACTGGCCAGCCAGGGCCAGAGCGAGCGGAGCGGTTGCAGGGAAAAAGTAAGTTCAGCCGGCAAAGGGGCTTCGGGGGGGACCAGCCGCAGTCGGCGGAGTGAGAGGAAAAGCAGCACCGCTCCTGCAATCAGGTAGGGCAGGCCGTTCAGGACATTGTCAACGCTGGGAATGGCGAGATGGATGACTTCGGTCAGCCAGGTGGCCAACCGGCTGGGTGGGGTGGGGGGGATGATTTCGCTGGCGAGGCGCGTTTGCCCGATGATGAGCAAAATCAGTCCGGCCAGGGTCACCATCCAGCGCAAAGAGCGCCATTCTGATTGGGGAGAATGCACTGTGGGTTGCATGGCTTTTTGAGAGAATTCGAATTACCGATACATTTTTCGCATTTGCTTGCCGACAAGACGAATGGCTGCCTGGCGGGATAAGATCCGGCTGGTGATGAAGAAACTGATGCGGTTGCGCCAGCCTGGGATGACAACTGGCTTTTTGCCCAATGCGTTGAGGGCGATGGAGACGGTTTCTCTGGCTGTCATGAGCGGCACCAGCGAGGTGAGGCGTGGCTGGTCGGCGCGAAAGCCGGGGGTATCGGTCGAGCCAGGCGGAAAAGCCAGAACGTCCACGCCTTTGGTTCTCAATTCGTCCCAAAGCGATTCGCCTAAAATCAAATTGTAGGCTTTGGTGGCTGCATAATTTGCCACCAGGGCAGTGCCCTGCATGGCTGAGAGCGACGAAAGCAGAATGATGCCGCCATGGCCGCGCTGCACCAGGCGTTGGCCGAATTCATACGCCAGAATCATCGGGGCGCTAACGTTGACGTCCAGTTCGCGCAGATGTGTCTCAAGCGGAGCGCCTAAAAATTCGACTACCGTGGAAATACCAGCATTGCTGACCAGCAGGCCGATGTCGAGGTCTTGGGTGGCAGTGAGGAGATGTTCTTGAAACCCAGTTTCGGCCAGGTCTTGCACAATCGGACGTACTTCCACCGGGTATTTTTGCTGCAAGGCTTGGGCGGTTTGCAGGAGGGCTGCGCCGTTCACATCCACCAGCACCAGGTTCAGGCCGCGCTCAGCCAGTTGACTGGCGAACTCAGCGCCCAGTCCCATAGCGGCGCCGGTGATCAGCGCCCAGGGGCCATACGTTTGTACAAACGTCTTTTTTGACATGAGGCAATTTTACAACGGAAATGCACCATTTGCATCCTTTCAATGTTCTTGAAGGGGCTCTGGTATAATTTTTTGTGTGTGCTTTTCGCCGTTTCGACCCTCTTTCTACTGGCGCTATCCTTTTGTGGCTGATAACGATGATTGCCACCCCTCTAATTCATCGGGCCGCTGGGCAGGGAGCGCTGTTCTTGATGATTAACCTGGGAGTAATAACGCAGGCCGCGGCGGTTGTAATTGTCCTCCTGCGCGGCACAGATTCGGAGGCCGCTCTGCTGACTGTCTTGTTGCTCCTGCCGCTGGCCTGGCTGGTAGAGTTTGTTGGAAGTTCCAGCGGTTTTCCGTTTGGGCGTTACCACTATACAGACGTCCTCCAGCCGCAAATAACGGGTGTGCCGCTGCTCATCCCGCTCGCCTGGCTGATGATGCTTCCACCGGCCTGGGCAGTGGCTGCTCTGGTGATAAAAAGCCGGAGGCTTTCTGCGCCTTTGCCTGTCCGTGTTGCCCGTGCCCTGGTTGCAGCCCTGGCCTTCACTGCTTGGGACCTGTTCCTCGATCCGCAGATGGTCGCGTGGGGCTTTTGGGTCTGGGAACACCCGGGCGCATACTTCGGTATTCCGCTAGTTAATTACCTCGGCTGGTTCCTGGTTTCCTTTGTATTTTCCTTCTTCTTTGCCCCTTCTTCCTTGCCGACCATGCCACTCCTGCTCATCTACGCCCTGACCGCGTTTCTGCAATTCTTTGGACAGATGTTCTTCTGGCGAATGCCTGGCCCGGCGTTGTTTGGCTTTCTCGGCATGGGTGGAATGTTGTTGTGGGCTATTTTATGGCGCAAGCATGCACCCAACGCTGGTTAACATCTTTCTCTGGACAGTTTTTTCTTTTTTGTGTGGCTCGCTGCCTTTTTCGGTCTGGATTGGCCGCATGGCAGGCAAGGATGTGCGCGCAGTGGGCGATGGTAATCCTGGCGCAACGAATGCCCTCAAGGCAGGTGGCTGGAAGGTCGGGATGGCCGCCTTCCTGCTAGATGTTTCCAAGGCTGCTGCACCGGTTGGACTGGCATATCAAATGTGGAACTGGCGCGGCTGGGAAATCGTCCCCGTGACCCTCGCGCCACTGTTTGGCTCGGCCTTCTCTCCCTTCCTGAAATTCCGGGGTGGACGTTCGCTCTCGGTTTCTCTCGGCATTTGGATCGGACTGACGCTCTGGGAAGCGCCGCTTGTCATCTTGACCAGTCTGACGATCGCTTTTCTCGTCCAGACTCTTCCTGGCCTGGCTGTCCTTGTCTCTTTCCTTTCCACGGTGGTTTATCTTATCCTGCGCGGCTCCTCCCTGCAGTTTGGAGTGATTGTCAGCCTTCAGGGGCTGTCGCTTCTCTACACCCACCGCACCGACCTGCACCAGCGTCCGCGCCTGCGCAAGTGGCTGACCGGCGAAAAACGGAGATAAACGGCATAACCTGACAAAATAAAATATGAGTCTCCTGCAAAAAGGTGAAAATCGAACCACAAAGACACGGAGACACGAGTAAGTAAATGAAAGGAAACTTTGTGACTCCGTGTCTTCGTGGTGAAACTTCAGGGTTTTTGCAGTGGAGTCAAATATGGAAATTTATATCGCCTTTGTTACCTTTTTTCTTGTTCTGATTGCGTTGATTGCCATTCTCAACGCCCTAACCTTTCCTCGCCTTCACCTGTCCTCTCTTGTCTCTCATCCTCTCGTTTCTGTTCTCATTCCTGCTCGCGATGAATCGGCCCTCATTGCTGAAACTGTCCGCTCCTGGCTGGCGCAGACCTATCCCAATTTTGAAATCCTGATTCTCGACGACAACTCCTCCGATGGCACTGCTGACCTGGTCTGCCGGGCTGCCAACGGCGACCCGCGCCTGCGCATCCTTGCTGGGAAACCACTGCCGGATGGATGGAAAGGCAAGAACTGGGCTTGCCATCAACTTTCTCAAGCCGCTCGCGGCGATCTCCTGCTTTTTACCGATGCAGATGTGCGCTGGCAGCCCCAGGCGCTGACCGCCCTGATCGCCGAGATGACCCACACCCGCGCCGACCTGCTGACTGTCTGGCCCACCCAGGAAACCCACACCTGGGCTGAGCGACTGGTTGTCCCGCTGATGGGTTTTGTTATCATTGGCTACCTGCCCGTTCTGGCCGTTCATTATATCCCCTGGACGGTCTTTGCTGCTGCTATGGGGCAGTGCCTTGTCTTCCGCCGTTCCGCCTATGAACAAATTGGAGGTCATGCCGCCGTGCGCAACGCCCTTGTGGAAGACATGGCTCTTGCTTATGCCATCAAACGCAAACGCCTGCGCCTGCGCTCTGCTGATGGGGCCGGCTTGATTTCTGCCCGTATGTATCGCGGCTGGCCCGAGGTCCGCGATGGCTTTGCCAAGAATATCCTTGCCGGTCACGGCAGCCACCTTGCGTTTCTCGCCCTGTCTACCATCTTCCATTGGTCGCTCTTTTTGTTCCCCTGGGTCTGGCTGTTTTTCGATCCGCTGTCCGCCGCGCTTTTGTGCACCCTGGGCGTTCTGACCCGCGCCCTGACTGCCGCTGTCACCCGCCAGCGCCTGGCGGATGCGCTTTTCCTGCCTGTCTCGGTGCTGTTGATGACGGTCATTGCTGGCCGCGCTGTACAGTGGCACTTCACTGGCGGGCCGCGCTGGAAGGGGAGGGCCTATGGACGCTGATGTAATCGTCGTCGGGGCGGGCATCGGCGGGCTGAGCGCCGCCATTCGGCTGGCCGCGGCCGGCCGCCGTGTGCTCGTGCTGGAACGGAATTCCTCGGTGGGGGGCAAGATGGCCGAATGGACTGACAGCGGCTTTCGCTGGGACACCGGTCCCTCGGTCGTGACCATGCGCCCGGTCCTGGATGAACTCTTCTCCGCCGCGGGCCGCCATCTCGATGCGTATCTGGACCTGTTGCCTGTCGAGCCGCTGACGCGTTACTTCTACCCTGACGGTGTCCGCCTTGACCTCTCCCGCGACCTTTCCCGCACCCTGGAGCAAATTGCCGCCCTCGACCCTCGCGACGTGGATGGGTATCTCTCCTTCCTCGCCTATGCTGCCCGCCTGCACCGGCTCACCTCGCCGGTGTTCACCTTTGGGCCCCCGCCGTCGCTGGCGAGTTTAACAAAGATTCCCCTATCCGATGCTGCTTCGGTGGCGCTGAATTCCTTACAAAGCATGGATGCCGCCATTCGCGCCCGTGTTCGCTCACCGTACCTGCGCCAGTTGCTGGGGCGTTTTGCTACCTATGTCGGCTCTAGCCCGTATCAGGCGTCGGCAGTGCTATCGGTCATTGCCCATGTCGAACTCAACGAAGGAATCTGGTACCCGCGTGGGGGTGTGTATGCGATTGCCCGCGCCTTAGAAAAACTGGCCAGGGAGCTCGGTATCGAGATACGCACAAATACGGAAATTTTATCAATTTCGTATAGCCAAAATAACAAAAAACTAAAAGCAACCAGCGTCAACCTGAAAAACAACAAAAAACTAACTGCAAAAACAGTAATCGCCAACACAGACGTAGCAACTGTCTACGAAAAACTCCTCCCACCAGAGACACATCTTCAACATCAATTGAAGCGGCTGGAAAAGATGCCGCTTTCCTGCTCCGGCTTTGTCCTGCTGCTAGGTGTAGAGGGGGAGCATCCTCAACTGGCGCACCATAACATCTTTTTCTCCTCTGATTATCCGCGCGAGTTCCAACAAATCTTCCACGATGGTCTCCCACCGGACGATCCGACCATCTATGTTGCCATCACATCGAAAACGGATCCAACGCATGCTCCCCCTGGCTGCGAGAACTGGTTTGTGCTGGTTAACGCCCCAGCACTAAATAGCCGCTATGACTGGGCGGCGCAGCGGGATGAGTATGCCGCCCTCGTCCTGCGTCGGCTAGCAGAACGCGGTTTCGACCTGCGCGGCAGGTTGCGGGTCCGGCGCGTGTTGGCGCCGCCCGAACTAGAACAGATGAGCGGAGCGCGTCGCGGCGCCCTGTACGGTATTTCGTTCAATGACCGGCTGGCGCCATTCAAGCGTCCTGGCAATCGTTGTCGCGAGGTGGACGGCCTCTACTTCGTTGGCGGGACCACCCATCCTGGTGGCGGCGTGCCGATGGTCATCCTGTCCGGAAAAGTGGCGGCAGAGATGATTCTGGGGGTAGAATGACCCCATGAAACGGCTTTCCTTTCCGCTGAGAATTTTCCTGCTGGCGCTGGTCCTGCGGCTCGCGCCGGTGATTGCCCTGCGCACGATGGGTATTGGCCTGGACGACATGTTCCAGTACGACATGCTGGCGCGCTCCATTTTCGCCGGGAATGGCTATCGCTGGTATGCCGAGAGCGATTTACCCCTTGTTTTGCCTTACATCCAACTTGATCTCACCTCGGTCGAATACGACCCGCGCGGTGTGTTGACTGCGTTCCGCCCGCCGCTGTATCCGGCGTTTCTGGCGCTGGTCTACTTCGTCTTTGGGGTGGGGAAGGGCCGTTTCTTTGCGGCCCGGCTGGTACAAACGGCACTGGCGGCCTCCATGGCTCCACTGACTTATGCAGTGGGGCGACGTTTGTTTGGGCGGGAACAGGTGGGGGTCATTGCTGCTTGGGTTGTGGCGCTCTACCCAATGTTTGTCATCTATCCCCTTTCGCTTGCCACCGAGAACCTGTTTTTCGTCCTGGTACTTTCTTCTGTACTGGCTTTGTTGAAGGCCAAAGAAAGTCTTGCCCAAACAGATGCACCGTTCTGGCGTAAGGCGCGCTGGTTTGCCTTAAGTGGCCTGTTCCTTGGCCTGACTGCTCTCACCCGTTCTGTGGCACAAATCTTTGTCCTGCTTGCAGTGGTCTGGGTGTGGTTCTTTTTGCAAGAAAAACGCCTGGCACTGGTGACGTTTGGGATGGCTGTTGTGGTTATTTTGCCGTGGATCGTTCGCAACAGCATGCTCTACGGCAAGTTGACAGGTATTGAACTGGCTTTGGGATATGATTTGTATCTCGGTTACCACCCCGAGGGCACTGGCACGTTTCAGTACCCGCAATCTCTTGACTTGATGACGATGATGAACGATGCGGAGAGAGACAAGATAGGGATTGCAAAAGCGCTCGAATTCATCCGTGCCGACCCAGGACGGGTCGTTTATCTCTTCTTTCGTCGCGCTGGCTACTTTTTTGGTCTGGAGCGCCGCGCTCTGACGTATTTCTATTCCAACAACTTCTTCGGGCACCTGCCTGCTGCAGTGGTCGGAGGGGTGCTGGCGCTGTTTTGCCTGCCGTTTATGGTCGTGAGCACCTCAGCAACATTGGGTCTGGCGCTCCTCCGCTGGCGCGACCGCCCGGAGACCTGGCTGCTGGCGTTTTTGCTTGTCGGTTACATTGCACCGCACCTGGTCATCATTGCCGAAGATCGTTTTCACCTGACAACTGTCCCGTTCCTGGCCATGCTGGCAGCGTTTTTCTGGACCTCGGGCTGGTCTGCGCTGCGGGCGCGCTGGAACGAGTCAAAGGCCGGCAGAATCATCGTGCTCGTGTCGCTGACTTTTGTCCTGCTTCTTGTGGCAAACTGGGGCTGGGAATTGTGGCGCGATTGGGATACCCTGGTTCAACTGCTAGGCCCCAACGGCAATACGCTCTATCTTTCTTACTGATGAGGTCACCATGAAGAAATTGTTTGGGGAGCCCCTACGCCTGGATTGGAAAATCGCTCTCTTGACCATTGTCAGTACCCTGTTGCTGATTACTGACTCGTATCATTACCCGCTCTTCCCCTGGACCCAATGGTTCCCTGCCTGGTCAGAGACAAATCTTTCCATGAAAGTCCTCGACCGGACGGTGCTGTACTTGCTGATTCCGCTGTTCTTTGTCCGGGTCGTCTTTCGCGAAAATCCCAAAGATTTTGGCTTTACTCCTGGCGACTGGAAAGCAGGCATCCTCCTCACGCTGGGCGCGATAGTGCTGATCGCGCCAATCCTGTGGTTGGTTAGCCGCGGCGACGGCGGGATGCGAGCGTATTACGAGTCGCAGGTGGCAGGCCTGCCCTGGAGCACTTTCCTGGACCTCCTGGGATGGGAATTTTTCTTTCGCGGTTGGCTCCTTTTTGGCTACAGTCGCAAATTTGGCGCTGAAGCCCTCTGGCTGCAAGCCGTGCCGTTTGCCCTGGCCCACGTTGGCAAGCCTGAAGTGGAGACTCTCTCCACCATTTTCGGAGGATTTGCCTTCGGCTGGGCGGCCTGGCGGACAAAATCATTTCTCTATCCGTTCCTGATCCACTGGTTCGTGGCATCGTTCACCATCCTGGTGGCGGCAGGTGCCCTTGGCTGATTTCGTGATTCGCCCAGCCCGGAAAGAGGAATTCGCCGCGATCCGCTCGCTGATTCTCAGAGAGCATCTTAACCCCACCGGGTTGAACTGGCGGCGTTTTCTGGTAGCGGTCTCTGCCAGGGGAGAAGTGCTCGGCTGCGAAAATACACCGCGACGGCTCGCGAGAACTTGCCTCAATTGTGGTCCAGAAACAGGCGCGCAGTCGGGGCATTGCGCAAGCAATCATCCAGGAATTGCTTCGACAGGAGTCAACCCGTCCGTTATACTTGATGTGCCGCCCAGGCTTGGAAACGTTTTACGCACAGTTCAGCTTTCGCACCATCTCTGAGAACGAAATGCCCCCGTATTTTCGCCACATCCATCTCCTGCTCAAGGCTCTCACCTTTAATCGCAAATCTGTCCTGGTGATGCAGTTGGAATAATTAAGGAGTAAGATGCTCATGAATGCAAAAAATTTTCTCTATATCGCCTATGGCGTTTTGATCGGCCTGCTGGCCGGGGCGATACTCTGGCTGACTGCCTCGCCCCCGCGCGGCAAGCCGGTTGAATTGCTGCCCACCCCAACCCCCGGAGACATTACCGTCTATGTCAGCGGCGCGGTGCAAACGCCGGGCGTCTATTCCCTGCCAGCCGGCAGTCGTGTCGAAGATGCCGTGCTGGCAGCCGGTGGATTTGCCTCGGGCGCGGAAGGAGATAAAATCAACCTCGCTACTCTGTTGCAAGATGGACAGCAAATTGACGTGCCCGGCGTGGTGACTCACAGCCATGTCAATGCAGGCCGGATCAATATCAATACCGCTACCGTGGATGAACTGGATACCCTGCCTTCGATTGGTCCGACCACTGCCCAGGCAATTGTGGACTATCGTCTCCAGCATGGAAATTTCCAATCCA
>Ga0209227_1000456_pt1 | contig 35144 bp, 30 predicted proteins | sample YNPBryantNP2012_FD_185815 | JGI IMG/M metagenome (GOLD analysis project Ga0209227, IMG submission 185815) | Anoxygenic and chlorotrophic microbial mat microbial communities from Yellowstone National Park, USA - YNP Bryant NP 2012 (SPAdes)... ...
CAGGGCATTCCGACCCACACGGCCCTGATTACCGGTCCATGGCTGGACCCGCCGATCTATCCCGTTGCCCACCGCCTCCAAATCCTACTGGCCTTGCCGGGGCGTGAGTTGCCGATTCCCGACCTCACGGCCGAGCAGCGGGCCTACATCGACCGGATTTACGGCTATGAAAAGGACCCGCGGCGGCGCTACCTGAAGGGGGCCTGCAATCTCGTGTTCGACGACGCCCGGGCTCGTGAGCTTCTGGGCGAGCCCGACGAAGAGGAGCTGCGGCTTCTGTCGGCGCGCTTCGCGCGCCCGGAGGAGTACCGCAGCTTTCGGTACGCCGAATTCGGTGTGCACACGGTCAGCCACAGAGCTTTCGGTGGTGATCCGGAAGCCTACGTGCGCGAGGAAGTTCTGCCGTGCCGCGAGGAACTGCGTCGGCGTGGACTTAACCCCACCCGTTATCTGGTGTTGCCTATGCGACCCCAGTTCGGTGCGACCATCGAGCAGATCGCGCCGGCGTTGCAGGCTGCCGGCTTCGAGGGGACCCTCGAAGCGCTGGGCGAGTGGGATGGTGTGAGTTTCGCCATGCCGCGGATCGACGCGAAGGACATGGAGCGCTATCTCAATCTCGAACCATGGACGGAGGACCCTTGCTGTGGAAAACCCGGCTGCCTGGCGCGGACTGAAGTACCCGGATAGTGATCTGGTAGGGCTGCTGTTCCGATTTGCCAGGCCACGGCGCGATTTACACCAGGACAATCCGCCAGCCGTCGATGTCGGGTGCGGCCCGGGGCGGCATGTACGGCTGCTCAACGAAATCGGATACCGGGCCGTCGGCATAGACAACGATCCGGAAATGTGCGCCGCGGCCCGCGAGAATGGCGTCGAGGTTCTTCAAGTTGCCGTGGAAGAGTATCGGCCGGCTGTGCGACCGGCACTGGTGGTGTGCTGGGGTATCATGATGTTGCAGCCACGGGTGGCGGACATCGTCGCGGGCTGGGAGCCGGATATTGTGATCGCCGACTGGCGTGCCCCATCCAGCTCCTGCTTTCACTGGCCCGACAACACCCCAGTGCCCGGCCGGCCCGGGTGGGTGCGGCTATGCCGTCCTGGCCATGTCTTGCATAACTGCGTGTATCGCAGCCACAAGCTATCCGAGTGCCGGATCCCGGGCTATGAGCTCGTCCACTGGCAGCGCTCGGTGCGCGAGACGGCCGAAGAGCGGCACGAATGGTGGCAGACGGTGCATCGCCGCTCGGGTGCGCGCGGTCGCGAGGAGTGACCAGTTACGCGGCCTGCTAGATACCGCGTTGTCCTATACCAGCCGCCCTATGAGGCGCGCGGTGGGCCGATGAAACCGATTGCGCCGCTGGCTCTTCTGTTCCTGGCCGCAGCGCTGGACCCCGACGTTTAATATGTGCAAATTGTAGACGAACAGCTTGAGGACGATCCCCTGGGCCACTTGCGGGCGCTTGCTGCCGATACGCTGGCGATGGGCATCACCGCCATGAGCGAGTATCAGCTCCAGGGTGCACTGGCGGCCGCGGAGGCAATGCGCAGCGTCAACCCCGGCCTGCCACTGATTTGGGGTGGCTGGCATGCGTCGTTGTTACCGGAGCAGACAGCTCGCGACCCGTTGGTCGATGTGGTGGTCCGTGGTCCGGGCGAACACACTTTACGGGAACTGCTGGAGCGGATCGCCGCCGGCAAAGGCTGGGAGGGGGTACCGGGCACTACCTACCGCCGGGGCGACGAAATTGTCAGCGAAGCGGATCGGCCATTTACGGGAATCGACCCGGATCGGCAGCTACCATGCTGTGCGGGGCACGGAAGCGCGCGGTTGGGGTCGCGATACATACCATCAGTACCCGACGACACGAAGAAAACGGCTAGGCCATTAGGGGCGTGTGGATTGTTCCACAAACAAGAATTAGGTAATCGCTACATTCCCGCCGCGAGCTGGACGAGCGCACCCTGGAGCCGGTGACTCAGCGTAACGGCCAGTTGCTTGAGCAGATGGTACCCAAGCGTGTGGTCACGCTCGCACAGGGCGCGAATAGCCGGGCCCGCGATCTGGACAGCCTGACCACTTTCGCGCGGTACGGCCGTAGCGGTACACCGATACGGCTCCACCAGGGCGGACCAGCCGATGAGGTCGCCGGCGACGACCGTGTCGACCACGCGCCCCTCATCGACGTTCTGCTGATAGATAATGTCCACCTGGCCGGCGCGAAGGATGAACAGAGCCTGAGCCACGTCCCCCTCCCGGAACAGTGGTTTGCCGGGGGTGAGCGTTCGCTCTTCTGCGATGGCCGCGACTGCCCGGAGGCTTTCCGTGCTGACGCCTGCGAAATACGGCAAAGCACGCAGGACTTCGATCGACACCATGACCTCACCTCCACCGGGTCAGCAGTGACAGCACTTGCTCCGCAGCGCGCGGTACGGCCGCGGCGACAGCCGGCGTACACTGGGTGCCAAACGTCTCCACGTCCGCGCCTTCGATGGCGACGATAAGAATGTGCCCAGGGGCCGGCAGGCGGGCGCCGGCGTGCCGCCCGAACTCCAGGGCCATTGGCAGACCTACGTCGTGCGACGAATGCACGTGCCGCGCAGCGCCCGCATCAGCCGCGAACACGCTTATGCTGCCAGGGGAAGCGCCAGTCCGCTGCGCGTCCACAATGATGGCGTGGTCGAAGCCTACAAGGCGTTCCATCAGACGGAGGCCACCCCAGTAGTCCTCGGCGACCTCGACGTCGGGCCGGTCGGCCAGCGCTGGGGCGAGTCGCTGCACGACGTGCAGGCCCACCGCATCGTCCGTCAGAAGCGGATTTCCCAGCCCGAGTACCAGTGTCCGCAGATGCTGACCGCCGACGGTTCCCAGCGCGGGGCATCCCACATTTGCGTCAGTGTGTGTTTCTAGCCACATAGCGTACGCCTGTGTGTACGGCTCATCGTGCTGCTCAACGGCCAATCGTTTTCAGCACGCGCCCATCCGGGGCTCGTAGCACCACCGTCAGCGGCATCTGCCCGGGCAAATAGTGCGTGGCGCAACCGAGACATGGGTCGTAGGCGCGAAAGGCCATTTCGATACGGTTCAGAAGACCTTCACTCACCGCCGTGCCGCGGCGAATCAGTGCCCGCGCGGCCTCCTTGATGGACAGGTTGATCGGGGCATAATTGTTCGTTGTACCAACGATCAGATTGACGCGCGTCATGACACCGCGTTCGTCCGACCAGTAGTGATGCGTCAGCGTGCCGCGCGGCGCTTCGACGCAACCGACTCCTTCATCTGGCGTGGCCGTGGGCAACACGCGATACTCGGTGCCTGTGATCTCCGGATCCGTGGCCAGTTCTACCCAGCGTTCGGTGGCATACAGGAGCTCGATAAGCCTGGCCCAATGGGTGGCCAGGGTATGGTGCACCGGCTTGCCGCCCAACGCGTCGTACATGCGCTCATATTCTTTCTGTGCCAGGGGAGTCGCCATGCCATCGGCGGCGTTAAGACGCGAGAGGGGGGTCGCCTTGTAAAGTCCGGAATCCTCGCCGTCCACGAAACCCTTCCAGCCAATCTTCTTTAGGAACGGGAATTTAAGATAGGACCACGGTTCGACATGCTCGGCGACGTATTCGCGGTAGTCGCGGGCGGGGTACTTGGCGTGCTCACGCCCGTCCGGTCCCACAACGCGGATAAGCCCATCGTAGAAATTGACGTGATTGTTCCCGTCCACGGTGCCCATGTTGTAGGTGCGGTGCGTGTAGGCCTCGCTCGTGATCAATTGCAGGTATGCGCGGTTGCCCAGCACCTGCTCGTGAAAGAGATTGAGGGAAAACTGCGCAAACTCGATGGCGTCGCGACCCAGCGCCTCAATTTCCTTGCGCTGTTCCTCGTTGATGCCGCGACTCACCCCGCCGGGCAGCGCCCAGTTGGGATGTACCTTGCGGCCGCCGATCATCTCGATCAGATTGTGGCCGTCGCGCCGCATCTTGAGCACGCGTCCGGCGATGTCCATTCCGACTTTCTGGATGACGCCCAGAATATTCCGCTGTTCGGGTGGAGCATCGGGACCCAGAATAAAGTCCGGACCGCCCAACGCGTAAAAGTGGGTGGTGTGGTCGGTGGCGAAAAAGATGCAGTAGAACATCTCGCGCAGCTTCTTGGCGGTCGGCGGGGGATCGACGTGAAACAGCGCATCGAGTGCCTTGGCCGATGCAATGTGGTGCGCTTCCGGACACACGCCGCAGATGCGGGCGGTCAGATTGGGCATGTCCTCAGCCAGACGACCCACGCAGAAACGCTCGAAGCCGCGAAGCTCGGGAACCTGAAGGTAGGCTTCAGCCACGTCGCCCTTAGGCGTCAGAAAAATGTCGATTTTGCCGTGGCCCTCGAGCCGGGTAATGGGGTCGATGCTGATGCGCTGCGTAGTCATTGGCGACTGCTCCTTTCTGGCCATCGCGCACCTCTTCAGGCCTGTGCAATCGGACTGGGCAAGGGCAGCTCATGACGTTCGGCATCGGGCACAAGAGCGGCGCGTCGCAACAGGCCGCCGGCCAGGCTGAAGCGATAGAACGTGCCCACGGGGTCCGGAATGCCCTCGCGGATGATCCGGTCGATCTCCTCGGGGTCCTGCGAGTCGATAACGGACGCCAGCGCCGCCATCAGCCGGGCTCCGAAATCTTCCACGCCGGCATTCGGGCCGTAGCAGCCGATGCAAGGCGAGTTCACCTGGGGACAGCGTGCACCGCATCCGGCCCGGGTGGCCGGTCCACAGCAGATCAGGCCCTGTTCCAGGAGACAGGTGTTCGGATCAGGTACCACCTGCCAAAGCCGCTTGAACTCCTTGATTTTCTTCTCGGTACGGGTGCGCGGACACTCATCGCAGCAGGTGGTGGTGGCGCCGAGTACGGAACCCGGCGCGGGTAGCTTGCCTTCCAGGATGGCCACGACAGCGTCCCAAATGCGCGGTGCCTCGGGCGGGCAGCCCGGAAGCGCGTAATCGACCTTCACGGCTTGGTCCAGCGTGCGCACCATGTCGTAAAAGACTGGCAGGGACAAATGGTGGCCGTCGCACTGGACCTCCGGCAGCGGGAGCACACGGCCGCGATTGTCGGTGGATGGGCTTTCGCAGTAAACTGTTTCAAAAATCTCCTGCCGCTTGGTGAGGTTTGCCAGACCGGGAATGCAGCCTTCCATGGCGCAGGACCCGAACGCCACCAGGACCTTCGACTTGGCTCGAAGCAGCTGCGCCATGTACTCCTGCTCGCTGGTGCGGATGCCGCCGTTGAAGAGACATACGTCCACATACTGATCGGGCCAGCGCTCCACGTCGCGCACCTTGGTATCCATGATGCATGGGCAAAAGACAATGTCGAAGGCGTTGGCCACGTCCAAAATCTTTTCGTTTAGAGCGAGAATCGAGATCTCGCAGCCGCCGCAGGACGCCGCCCAGTAGATGGCCAGTTTGCCTTTGCTGCTCATCGCCCGATCTCCATCGCCTGCTGATGCTCGAGCAAAATCTTTTCGACCTCATCGAGATGCCCGCGGTCGTCGGTCCAGTTCGCTGGCCAATTCAGGGGGCCGAGGGTGCGGATGTCCTCGACCATCTCATTGATCGCCTCAGCGAGCCGCGCCGCCTCCGCCGCCGACGCCCATACCAGCCGTACGCGCCGCTCGCTGATCCCGAGGGCCTGGAGCGTGTGCTTGAGCAGCGCAAATCGGCGCATGGTCTTGTAATTCTGTTCCAGATAGTGGCACTCGCCGGGATGGCAGCCGGCAATGAGCACGCCATCCGCGCCCAGGGCCAGGGCTTTGAGAACGAAGGCCGGGTCGACGCGACCGCTGCACATAAGCCGCACGACACGCACGTTCGGGGCATGACGGATGCGGGCCGTGCCGGCGGCGTCGGCCGCTCGGTAGGAACACCAGTTGCAGAAAAAGCCCACGATCTTCGGTTCGAAAATCTCGCGCTGCATCCTGTCACTCCTGCGGTAGCGCTGGCTCCAGCTCCGGTTCCCGCACGGCGGTTGGCGGCCGCCCGTCGCCGTGGGCGTCCCACAGCAGGCCTGCTATTTCCGCTTCAACCTGGTCGCGGTCGAAATGCGCGCCCGTGATGGCGCCGGCCGGACAGGCGGCGACGCATGTGCCGCAACCTTTGCACAGTGCCGGATTGACCTGGCTGACGGTCTTTTCCTCCAGATAGTCGATGGCGTTGAACGGACACAGGTTGTTGCAGATCCTGCATCCGCTGCATTTATCCTCGTTGATCGACGCCACGACCGGCTCGATCTTGACGGTGCCTTTGCTGATCATGCCCTGGGCGCGTGCCGCGGCGGCCGCGCCCTGCGCGACCGAGTCCGGAATGTCCTTGGGGCCATGGCACGCCCCCGCGATAAAGACCCCCTCGGTCATCGTTGCGACCGGGTCGAGCTTGGCGTGCCGCTCGATGAACCACCCGGCCATACTGCACGAAATGCCAACCTTCAGGCCGGTCTCGCGGGCGTCGCGGCGCGGCTCGATCGCTCCCATGAGAATGACCATATCGACGGGTATGCGGCGCTGCTTACCGAGCAGGGTGTCTTCGACCTGGACGATGAGTTTTCCTTCCTCCTGCGGTGTGCGCGCGACGTCGGTGATTTCGGCGACCTTGCCGCGGACGAACAGCATGCCCTCGTCGAGCAGCCGTTGATAAAACTCCTCATAATCCTTCTTGTTCGGCCGCATGTCGATGTAGCAGGCGTATACCTTGGCGCCTGTTTTTTCCATTACCAGGTGGCCGAATTTAAGCGATAGCATGCAGCAGATGCTGGAACAGTAGGTGTTGAACCGCTGATCCCGGCTGCCGACGCAATGGACGATGCAAACGGATTTCGGCTCCGTTACGCCGTCGCGCAGTACAATGCGCCCGCCGGTCGGGCCGGAGGCGTTGCACATGCGCTCAAACTCCAGACTGGTAAACACGTTCGCCAGACGGCCGTACCCGTACTGCGGGATCCGCCGGCAGTCGAACAGCTCCCACCCCGTCGCGACAATGATGTTGCCGACCTCCACGTCGAGAAATTCGTCCTGCTGGTCGAAGTCGATGGCGCCGGTCGGGCACAGTTTCTCGCACGCCCGGCAGCGCTGCCGCTCAAACCAGATACAGGATCGTGCGTCAATCACCGGAATCTTGGGAACCGCCTGCGGGAAGGGCGTATAGATGGCCTTGCGATACCCCATGCCGGCCTCAAACACCTCGTCGACCACCTTCCGTGGGCACTTCTCAATACAAAGGCCACACCCTGTGCATTTGTCCTCGCGGACATGGCGCGCCCGGCGTCGGATGCGCACACGGAAGTTGCCGATCGATCCGGACACCTGTTCGAGCTCAGAATACGTCAGCAGCCGGATATTCTCGTGCTGGCCTACCTCGGACATGCGAGGTGTCAGAATGCAGGCGGCGCAATCCAGCGTCGGGAACGTTTTGTCATACTGGGCCATGTGACCGCCAATGCTTGGCTCCCGCTCTACCAGGTAGACCGGATAGCCCGCATCGGCCAACTCCAGCGCCGCCTGGATACCCGCAATTCCGCCTCCCAATACCAGTGTGTGTGGATTCACAGTGACCGACATCGGTTCCAGCGGCCGATGGTAACGAACCCGTGCGACGGCCCCGGCCACCAGGGCCTTGACCTTGTTCGTGGCCGCCTGCCGGTCGGTGGTGACCCAAGACGCATGCTCACGGATGTTGGCGATCTGAACCAGGTATGGATTGAGCCCCGCGTTGGCACACGCGTTTCGGAACGTGCGTTCGTGCAAGTGCGGCGAGCACGCGGCCACGACGACGCGTGTGAGGCCCTCCTTCCGGATGTCGTCCTGAATAAGCGCCTGGCCGAGCGACGAACACATGAATTTGTATTCGCGCGCGACCACGACATCGTCCAGCGTGCCGGCCCAGCGCGTCACCTCTCCTACGTCGACTGTACCCGCGATATTGCTGCCACAATGACAGATATAGACACCAATCCGTTCGGCCATGAGTCGGCCTCCTATTGTGCCGCCACCGTTTGTCCCGGCGGCGCCTGCTGGCCCGCGGCCGTGGCGGGAGCGGTCACTCCCGCGGTAGCCGGCAGGCAGGTCTCCGCAACCAGCTCGACGAGGTCTTTGACGATCAGGCGATTCTCCAGCCCCGCAGTTTTTACCGCATCGCGGTACATGGTCAGGTCCTTGGGACAGGCCACCACGAAGTACTGGACGTCGGGCAGGGCGGCCGCCTCGCGGACCCGATTCTCCGCGGGCCGCTCGCGAACCTGTCCCTCTTCCATCCAGATCCGGCCGCCACCCGCGCCGCAGCACAGCGCCCGGTCGCGGTGGCGCGGCATTTCGACGAGTCGGCAGCCCAGCGCGCGCAGTACCCGGCGCGGAGCGTCATAGACGTTGTTGTAACGCCCCAGGTAGCACGGGTCGTGGTAGGTCACCACGCAGTGCGTTGGCTGTTGCGGCGTCAGCCGGCCGGCGCGAAGCAGTTCGTCGAAAAGCTCCGCTGCGTGCAGAATGCGGAATCGGTCGCCCAGGAAGGCAGCGGTGCCGTTGGTCCAGACGTACTCATTCTTCAAGGTGTTATAGCTATGGGGATCTGTTGTAACGATCTGCTCAAACTGGCATTTCTGGAGCGCTGTCAAGTTCTTCTGCGCGAGTAGCTCGAAGAGCCCTTCCTCGCCGGCCCGTCGGACATCGTTACCGGCGTTGCGCTCTGCGTCGTACAGCAGGCCGAAGTCCAGGTCGGCCGCGCGGAACAGGCGCGCTGCGGCTTGCGTTACCTCGGCCAGCGCCGGACTGTATGACGCGTAGTCGCCGACGAACCACAGGGTGTGCACGGGCTCTCTACGTGCGTCTTTGATTTTGAAGTCGAGGCCGGTCGTCCATTTGGCCCGCTGCTTGTCCGACTTTCCGAACGAGTTGCCGTACCGCCTCAGGTTGCCTAGCGCGGTGGTCAACTGGTTGTCAGCTCGCTGCTGGGCGAGGAGGTATCGACGGAGGTCCACGATGGTATCGACGTGCTCGATCAGAACAGGACACTCCGCAGCGCAGGCCCGACAGGTTGTGCAGGCCCAGGCCGCCGCGTCCTCGACCGCCACACTCGCAAACGGCGGCAATTGCGCTGCACCTTGGCTGCGGAGCTTCAGCAGCTCAGGCCCATGGGAGGCGAGTTCGTTGCGAACAGCCAAGATCAGCTCCTTGGGCGACAGCGGCAGCCCACTTCCGTGTGCCGGACAGGCGTCCTGGCAGCGTCCACACTCGGTGCAGGCATCTCCCGCCATGAGCTGCGTCCACGTGAAGTCGCGCAGCGTGGCGACGCCCGGCGTGCCATCGCGTTGAAAGGCCGGTGCCAGCCGCCCGGGCGGAGAATCCAGCCTCGAAAAGAAAACGTTCAGCGGCGCGGTGAGGACGTGGACCAGCGAACCGGCCGGCAGGGTAAGTATCAGAAGCGCCACAAGGCCGGCGTGCAACAGCCACATAGCCAGGTGAACTTGGATCATAACTGGGACGGACAGTCCCAGGCCCAGCCATACCTGCGCGAGCGCCCACCCGGCCGGAGTCCACCAGGCCAGCTCCGGTTGCCAACCCGGTTGAAGCTCTGGTTGCCGCGCGACGGAAGCCAGCCGTAGTGACTCCGTCATCAAGCCGCTCAGAACAATCACGAAGATCAAGACCAATGTCAAAGCGAACGGTGCCGTCAGCGTCAGCCGCTCCGGACGCTGGACGAACCGCCGGTATCCGGCCAGAAAGGCGGCCGCCAGAAAAAATACTGTGAAGGCGTCCAAAACCAGCTTGTAACCCAAATACAGCCGGCCGCGCAGAAACTTGACAATATCCGCGTCGATCGTGGCCAGGGCCGTGCCTATAAAGAACACGAAAAACCCCCAGGCGAGGCCAAAATGCATGAGCCCGGGGTACAGTTGCCGCCACACTTTGACCTGAGCCAACGCATACTTGAGCAACCGCTTCACGCGCGTGGGCGGCTGATCCCAGCGCGGCTCCGGACGTCCCACCCGCCACCATAGGCGAATGCGTAAGTAGAGGCGGACCAACATGACCAGTGCGCACAACGGCAGCACGCCATACGTGACAATGACGGCCACTGTACGCCACCCGCCGTGCAAGCCCCAGAAGTTGATCCGCTCGATCATTGTCCAACCTGCGAATCAGGCTTTTCGCAGCGCTGCCGTCAATTTCGGGACAAGCTCCAGCACGTCCACGGCAGCGCCATAGTGGGCGAAACCATAGATCGGGGCTTTGGGATCCCGGTTGATGGCGACAATCAGTTCGGCTTCCCGCATGCCCTCCGCGTGTTCGGGGGCGCCGCTGATGCCCAGTGCGAGATAAAGCTTGGGCTTGACTTGCTTGCCCGACTTGCCGACCAGTCGGGTCGTTGGCAGCCATTCCTGGTCGATGACGGGCCGCGAGCCCGATACCGCGCCGCCCAAGGCTGCGGCCAACTCCTCGGCCAGTGCAATGTTATCCTTATTCTGTATGCCACGCCCCACAGACACCAGAATGGCCTCTTTGGCGATGTCAACGTCACCGGTCGGCGGCTCGATATACTGCTTGAAGTTCGTGCGCAACGGGTCCAGCGCTGTCGGCGGCGACAAGGTTTCAACAGCCGGAGTCCGGGTGCCGCGGCCCTCGTCCGCCTTGTATCCGCCCGACATCATAGTTGCGAGGCAGGTAGGTTCCGGCAGTGGACCCGTGGCAATGAGCTTGCCGCCGCAGATTAGCGCTGAATAGTGCGCCGTCCCATTGTCCACAGAGAACGTGCGGCAACCGGTAACGATGGGAGCTCGTAGCCGGCGAGCCAGGCCGCACGCTAAATCGGTTCCTGTCGCGGTGTGTCCCAGGAGGACGACGCGCGGCTTGTGCTGTTCGAACACCGCTGTCGCCACGCGGAGGTACGCCTCCGGATTGAATTCCGCCAGGCAGTCATGCTCGATGCACACCACGCGATCGGCCGCGCCGAGTTCTCTGGTGTATTTCTGCACGTCCTGACCAAGCAGCAGTGCCGTCAGCTTGGTTTGGAGTCCGTCGGCCAGCCTGCGGCCACCGGCAAGCATGACAAAGGTGATGTCAGTGACTTTGCCGCGCAGCGTTTCTACCACAACGCACACTTCACCACACATGGCTTGTCCTCGCGCGGGCGATTGGTCCGCGTCTGCTTACTGCGTCAGGCCACGATACCTCGCTCCCGCAACAGGGTGACGATTTTTTCTGCCACCTGCTGCGCGTCGCCCTCGAGCATCTCTGCATGGCTGCCTGATTCGGGCAGGGCCATCGCGGACACTGGAACCTCAACCTCGGTGGTCACCTCGCCGATGGCTATCTCCTCGATCTTGCGCGTCCTCATCGCCTCCATCACCTTGCTCGTCACAACGTAGCGCGGCGGCTTTTCAGCCGCCTGGATGCCGAGAACGGCCGGCCCGGTCACCGCGAGTTCCGCGTTCAGCCCGCCGGGGTACTCTTTTTGAACGACCAACCCCGCATCGGCTGGAGTTACTTTGGTTACGTACCCCACGTAGGGCAGCCCCAGTCGGTCCGCAACCAGAGCACCGACAAAGCCATCGAGGTCGTCGACCGCTTGGGTGCCGGTCAGGATGAGGTCGAAACGCAGGTCGCCGAGTGCCTGAGAAAAGGCCCCGGCGATGCGCTGGTTGCTCGGTCCCTGGTCGAAGCCCTCGCCCGTGAGCTTAATGGCCCGGTCAGCACCCTTGGCGATCGCCGTGAACAAGGCCTCGTCGACGTCGCCAAAGTCCAGCGTCAGGACGGTGACCACGCCGCCGCAGCGTTCCTTGAGCAGCAGGGCCTCTTCGAGCGCGTGCTCGTCCAGCTCGTTAGGTATGAGCCGCAGGAAGGTGCGGTCGAGCAGGCCGGTCGCAGCGTCGATTTCCAGGTCTTCCACCAGGTCCGGTACGAACTTCATCAAGACCACAATGTCCATTCCCGACGCTCCTTGCATACGGCGTCGCCGCCGGACCGCAGGGCCTATCCGAACATCGACTCTGCGAGCAGCTCCACCACGTCCTTCACTGCCAATTTGCCCTCATTTCCGGTGCTCTTGACGGCGTCCTCAAAGCGGGGAGTTTCGTAGGGACAGGCGACCGCCAGCACGTCGGCCCCCACGGCCAACGCTTCCTTGACCCGCCACTCCGTTGTTCGGGTGTGGGCTTTTTCCCAGGAGAATCCGTCCAGCCACATCCCACCGCCGCCGCCGCCGCAACAGATACTCAGAGCCCGGTTATGCGACATTTCGACGAATTCGACACCCGGGATGGCCCGCAGGAGCTGGCGGGGCTCTTCGTAGATGTTGTTGTCGTTGGCCCGGCCCAGGTAACACGGGTCATGATATGTCACCCGCTGCGCGCCGCGGTTTTGTAAGAGGGGTTTGATCCGGTCGAAGTGTTCTACCAGATACTGAGTGTGGTGCTTCACGGGCCGGACGAACCCGAGCCGTGGATACTCATGCTTCAGCGCGTTATAGGCATGCGGATCGGCAGTGACAATTTCGCTGAACGTATACTTGTTCATCGCGGCGATGTTCTTGCGAGCGAGCAACTCGAACAGGCCCCATTCGCCGGTGAAAGCCTGCGTGTCGCCGTCGCTGTTCTCCTCCGGTCCGAGGATTCCGAAGTCTACATCCAGGACGTACAGGACCTTTGCCAGCGCGCGCGTCACCTGCTGCACACGTGGGTGATACGAGCCGTAGTCGCCGACGAACCACAGTACTTCCACCGGCTCCTTATGCGTGGCCATGACCGGCACGGGTACGGTGAAATCCTTGGCCCAGTCGGCACGCTTCTTGGGCGATTCGCCGAGCGCATTGCCATACCGGCGCGAGTTTCCCAGCGCGGTTTGCAGCTCCGCCGGAATGCTCCCGCCCACCAGCATTTCGGTCTTCAGCGTGGCCAGCAGGCCCCGCGTCAGCGGTATGCGGCTCGGACACACACTGGCGCACGCGAAACAGGACACGCATAGCCAGATCGTGTCGCTCTCCAGCACACCGTGCCAATCGTCGGCCCGCAAGGCGGCGATCAGCGACCGCGGAGGGTAGTCCATCGCGAATCCGTACGGACAAACGCCGCTGCACGCTCCGCATTGCAGGCACTTACGGATCTGTTTGCCATCGGGCGTCGCCCGGATCACCTTATCCAAGAACTCGTACGATGTCGCGACCGACATACTGAGCACCTCCCGGCCGTCCGCCGGCAACGCATACGTGCTACTGGACCAGTCCCGCGTCCATCGCCGGAACCGTTCCTCGGCCGCGGCCCACGCCCCGTGGTTCGCGGCCGAGCGTGGCTTCCGCCAGCTCGACCGAATCGAATCGGCAGTCGCCATCGCTGCTGAGCTGAGCTACGCACAGCGCGGGCGTGCGCGGTGACGGGCCCCACGTCAAGTGGGCCAGCAACTGCGCGCGACTGTGCGCCTGAAAGCGTCGGTACAAGCGCTTTACGTGATCGTGCACCGTGTGCGGGCTCATCCCGAGCCGGGCGGCGACTTCTCGTTCCGAGAGTCCAGCCGCCAGGCATTCCAAGGTGCGCCGCAATTGTGGCGCGAGCCCCACGTCCGGGTCGCGCCGGGGTCGGCGGAGGAGACGCCCCAATTCCGCGTGGAGCAGCGCCACGAGCCGCACCTCGCGTTGATCGAATGCGCGCCGCCGGCTGGAGCGCGTCAGGACAATGATGTGGACGCACTTCCATGCGGGTACGTACTGGTTGGAGCAGATGAAGTACTCGCAATCGAGTGTGCGCCAGGGGTCGTAATCGCTCCGTTGTCCCCAGGGGCGCCCGGCTGCCATCTGCTGGCGCGTTGTGCAGATCGTCGTGTTCGCGCGGTTTGCGAGTCCGGTCAGGTCAAGCTCAAACCCGAAGGCACCGTGTTGTATGAGCGCCTGGTAGATCGCCACCAGCCGTGGGTCCGTAAGCCCCGCGACCACGGTCCCGAGCCAGCGCGGTCCTGCGCGGTTTCGGCACAGTACGGCCTCCGCTGCCAGACACGTGTCGGCGTTGATGAGACGGAGCAGGCGAGAGGCCAAGTGCGCGCGCCAATGCGTGGGAGCGGCGCCAAGCTCCCGGATCTCAGAGACCAGCCGAAAGGCGGCGCGCACATCGCGAAGGGTCACTTTTGGTAACGTCGCGTTAGCCCCCTGAGTGGGTAAGGACGGTTCGGACGTCAGCGTCTGCCCTGGCATTCGCGACCCCTATTTGGGGGTCCGAGAGATGTTGGCCTTCATCTCCAAATATACGCGATTCGGCGCCGCATGCCAAATATCAGCGTGCAAAAACCGCCGACATATCTTGGCTCCCGCCGATGGGACCCCTAAATGGGTGTCCCCACCTAATGGCGAGCCCAGAGTGAGGTGAGCCTGGCGGGGCTGTGGCCGTGCACCCATGCGTCAATGGCGCGCTTGCGGCTTGGCCAGTCCGCGGAGCGACCGTCGTGGTGGAGGCCAGCGGGTGCGATGCGCCGTGGGTGGCTTTTCCGGTGCGGCGGGAAAGACAGAAACGTCGACAGCCAGAGCGCGTTGCGTAGCATGGAGCCGGGCGAAAGACTAGGGGCCGATGGGGGCCCGGCCGTGTAGGACAAGTGGGGTTCAATGTAGGGGTTGGCCGCGCCACTAGCGCGCCGGGCCGGCGGAGGCAACAGCGGAACCGGCGACCGGGGCCGCCAGCAAACGATGCTCCCAGAGGAGCAGTAGGAGAGCCAAGGCTAAGAGCCCAGCGCCGAGCATCTGGTGGGCCGTCGTCACGAGCGCGTCAAGCAGGCCGGGTTGATTGTTCGGCGCATCGTTTCCCGTAGCGACCAAGGCGCCAATGCCCAGCCCCAGTTGCACCACGACGAGTGCGAGGAGGGTTGTGCCCAGCCGGCGTAGGGGCGGAACGTGCGGATACAGGCCCCACGCCCGGATCCCGGCTCCCGATGCAGCCAGTGTCACGAGCACAGCCAGCGTGACGTGCACGGTAAGCGCCCGATGTCCCGCGGCGATCAGGTGGTCCGGGACCACCGGCAGCTCGAACCGCAGTTTGTACAAAGCCCAACTGAAATGGCGAACCAACGCGCCCGCAACCAGTTGAATGAGCAGGAGCGTTGTCAGCAGGATGGCCAGGGCGCGGTCGGTGCCAGCACCGGGGGCGGTGTGGGCGCGCCTGGTTTCGCGCCATGGACGGGACCGGAACACGGCGAGTACCACGAGCGTGCCGAAAACGACCTGCCCGAACGCACCGTGGATAATGGCGAATACGACGCTTGGGCGCGTGTCAGCCGGGTCAGCGCTGAGCGTAAAACGCCCGGTCACCCGCAGTCCTCCGAGCACGCCTTGGACGATTACGAACACGAGGGCGGCCACCGCAAGCAGCTTGACATGCCGGCGCCGGTCGTTGGTGAGTACCTGAATCGCGAGGACCAGCGTGGTCAAACCGACCAGAGAGCCGAAGAGCCGATGCGAGTGTTCCAGAAAAACGCCGCCCGTCATCCGTGAAAGGGGATACAGAAACATGTTATACGTTTCGGTGTTTGGCCAATCGACCACCGCCAGCCCTTCATCCAGACCGGTGACGAATCCGCCAATACCGAGCAGGATGAACGCGGCACACGCGGCCACGAGAGCCAGTCCGCCCGACCAGTCGGGTGGCTCCAGGCCGGTAGGACGCCGCCTGGCTCCGAGCCATGCCCCGAAAGCTGTCAGCGCGGTAGCCAGCAGAAGCGTCCCGCCGATCCACAGGGGAGCGGAGGGGCGCACCTGATTGGGCCGGTCGCCGCTGAATGCGCTGGCGACCGCGAGCAGGTTGATAAGGCCGCTGAGGAAACCGGCCCCGGCTGCACCTGCAACGCCGCGCAGCGCGTACCGCCCGAGCAAAAAGCCGCCAACGACGTGGCACGCCAGGAGCAGCACGGCTCCGGCGCATATAAGCGCCAAGACCACCCGTGGCGAAGTGACGTGCTGCTCCGCCAGACGCAAGGCGTATGCGACGGTCCACATGGTCGCAGACGTACCAAACCCCACCGCCAGCACGTCGCCGACACTTCCACTTGGGGAGCGTTCTTGGTCCATTCGCGGCGTTGTCATGCGCCGATCCACCGATCCTGATAAGTGATAACGGAACCGCCACGCCAATGGCGAATAACGCGGTACTGCTCTGGCTCACGGACCTCTGATAAGCACTCGTGGCGTGGAATGATAGCGCCGTGTCAGGCGCGGAACCAGCGTCGCTTTCGACTACAATTCTGGGTTGGCTGGAGGAACGACGGTCTTGACAGAGCACGCGAGAGCACTGCGGGTCGCACCGAAGTTCGGCACATTCCTGGAGCTGGGCAAGGCGCGGCTTAGCGCATTGGTGGTCCTGACGGCGGTTGTCGGATTCGTGCTCGCCGCCCGCGGGCCGCTCGACTGGGGGCGTCTGCTTTGGGTATCCATTGGCACGGCGTTGGCCGCCCTGGGGGCAAACGCTCTCAACGAGCACTTGGAACGGGAGCGTGATCGCCGCATGCTGCGCACCCGAGGCCGGCCGCTGCCAAGCGGGCGGCTCGAACCGCTGCATGCAGTATGTTTTGGGTTGGGTGCCGGCGTACTCGGATCAGCTCTGCTTGCGGTGTACGTGAATGCAGTTGCCGGGCTTCTGGCTTCAGCGGCGACACTTCTGTATGTGCTTGTATACACGCCACTTAAGACGCGGACCGCGGCCAGCACACTGGTGGGGGCCGTGGTGGGGGCGCTTCCGCCGCTGATTGGTTGGAGCGGGGCCCACGGTCGCTTGGACCCCGGCGCTTGGGGGCTAGCCGGTGTTCTTCTCGTGTGGCAGATCCCGCACTTCCTGTCACTGGCGTGGGTGTATCGCGTGGATTACAACCGTGGGGGGTTCCGATTGTTGCCAGTCGTCGACCAGAGCGGAGCACTCACGGCGTGCGTGGTTGTGGTGTACGCGCTACTGTTGGTCGTCATGTCGCTGACCCTCGTATGGGCGGGGGAGGTCGGATTCGTGTATGCTGGCGGGGCTTTGGCCCTGGGTGCTGGGCTCGTGGTTCTTTGTGTCCAGCTGGAGCGCCGGCCGAGTGTTTCGGCTGCCCGTCGGGTTTTTGTCGCCAGCATTATTTATCTTCCTTTGCTGCTTGGTCTTATGGTAATTGACCGCACGATGGCGCAGCGTTGGTGTCGGACCGGGCAGCTGCGGTTGGCGACCGCCCAGCAGGCCGCGAGCCCGATCGCTGCGCCGGACCACCCTATGGAGCAGGTGCCTGATCGGGCGTCGGCGGCTGCCAACGGATGAGGGGCGAAGGGTGGGCACTCAGCGGCGGCTACTGACTTGGACTGCCGGCGGGTGGGTCTTGCTGGCCAGCGGGCTACTGTGCGGAGCCGTCGGCGTCTGGCGGCTGACCAGCCTGCTCGAAGCCACCAGGCACGCTGTGCGGGGCGATGGCGTCCACGTTGAGTCCTACGGTTTCGACCTCTCGACGTGCCTGATACCACGTGAGCAAATCAGGGCCAGCGGCCGCGCGGCAGATAGTCTGCCCTTGCTGAATAACCCGAACGTCCTGACGGCGGGCGACGTGGCGACGCTGACTGCCCGGCTGCGGAGGACGCACCAGGGCAAGTTCCTGGTGCGAAACGACCGCGTGGTTGGACTGGCGCTGAACGGCGAGGAGCGTGCGTACCCCCTTCGCCTACTGAACTACCACGAGGTGGTCAACGATATCGTTGGCGGCGTGCCCGTAGTGGTGGTGTACTCGCCCTTGTGTGACAGCGTGGTCGTACTTGACCGCACTACCGACGCTGGTGTCCTCCAGTTTGGCGACAGCGGTCTGGTCTACAACTGCGGTCTGCTGTTGTACGATCGGCAGGTGCAGGCGGGTACGGAAAGTCTCTGGTGTCCGTTGCAGTTCCGAGCGGTCAGCGGGCCAGCGGCTGCCCGCGGTGCGGAACTGCGTTTGGTGCCCACCGTGGTTGTGCACTGGGCGGACTGGATGGCGCGCTACCCCGACACAACGGTGTTGGCGCCGGACCTGGCGTGTTGGAAGTTGTATCAACAAACCTCCGACAGATATCTGCGCCCGGCAGGCGGCGCGCTTGCGGTGGCCCCGCCACCTCCCGCGGACGGGCCGGCCCCGACGGCGCCCGTGCTCGCCCTTCGAACGGCGGATTCGTGGCACGTCTGGCCGATCGACGTGTTGGCGGCCGCTATCAATGAGCGAGCTGGAGAACTGCTGGTCGATGGCATGCACATCAAGTGGAACGCGCGCACCCGACCGACTACAGTCTGGCCAGAGGCGACCAGCGGCGAGCGGCTCGATGTGGTATACTGCCGTTGGTTTGCCTGGTGGGCCCACCACCCGGAAGCAACGTTACATACGCGGCTGAGCGAGTAACACGGCCTTACTGTGCGCAGCCCGGGATCCAAGGGAGCGGAAGCACCTGCCATCGCACGCTGCCCGCGGCATTTGTCAGGTCGTGCGTGCAGGTCACCGGTTGTATACGTCCGGGGCGTAGCGCGTGGGATCGACGGCCCGGTACGCGCGAATGCTGGGCTGGTACGCGCGCGAGTCCATCATGGAAAGCCCAATGAAGAGTATGACGAAGCATAACGTCACAATCAAAATGATGGAAATGATCGGTTTTTCATATCGCAGATGCATGAAATAGAGTGCCACCAGAGCCGCCTTGATCGTCGCGATCAGCAGGGCGATCCACAGGTTCCCGGCAGGTCCCAGGTCGAGCCACGGAACCATGGTGACGCCTACGGTCACAACGGTGAGCAGCAGGAGTCCCGCTAAAGTCAGCGCCAGGACGCGCAGCGGCACGATGTGCCCCAGGGAACCATGGTGCCTGACGAAATCCGGGTCGGATGCGCTCATGGCCGCTCCTCGTCAGTGAATCAGGTACAGCAGGGGAAACAGGTAAATCCAGATGAGATCTACCAAATGCCAATATAAAGCTGCCATGGCAACCGGGGTGAAGTACAGGGGGCTAAACGCGCCAGCCACGGTGCGCCAGGTGATCCAGGCGATCAGTCCCAGGCCGACCAGCACGTGTAGGGCGTGCAAGCCGGTCATGAGAAAGTAAACGGCGAAAAACGTCTGGATGTTACGTACCTGCTGCTGCGGCGTGGTGACGCCAGCAGGCTCGTCGGGAGACCGCAGGCCGGGCGGGGCGAGAACCATGGGGCGGAAGGTCGCGCTGGGTTCGTCGGAGGACGCCACGGAAGGAGCAGAATCGCCAGCCGCGGGCGGCCCGAGCGATGCGCTGGTTGCATCCGGGGCGGCTGCGGGAAGCGTGGCAGGCCCCGCAGCAGACGGAAGGGTCGCAGCTTCCCCCTCCGTAAGGCGAAAGTGCCGCCCCCAGAGCAACCCCTCCTTCCATTTGTGGTGATATTCGACATACTTCACGCCCAGGAACGCCAGGCCACATGCCAGCGTGAGGCCCAGCAGCGTCGCGCTCTGCCGCGAGCGACCAAGCTGCGCACATCGCACAGCCGCTGCGACGGTGAAGCTGCTGCACAGTAGCACAACCGTGTTCAGAGCTCCGAGCGGCTTGCTGAGGTAGTGATGAGCGTGTTGAAAAATCTCCGGGTTGTTAGCCCGAAAGACCGCATACAAACAGAACAGACCGGCGAACAGAAGAATCTCTGTTGCCAGGAACAGCCACATGCCCTGGACGGCGGCATCGAACTGCTGTGCCGGGCTCTCAAAGTGGTGAGCCAGGTGCTGCGCGTGAGTGCTCGGCGAGGCGGAGGGCGAGTTGGCAGTCATGCTGGGCTCGTCAGGAAGCGGGTCGAGCGCCAGCCGACGGGCGCATGACGTAGCCACCGCTTCCGGGATCATACTCTAAGGCACGGAAGTCGTACGGGTCGCCAGCCACCGGCTGCGTGGCGAAGTTGTCAGGGGGCGGCGGGGAGGAGCATTGCCACTCGAGTGTCGCCCCGCCCCATGGATTGCCCGGCGCCGGGCGGCCCCGGAACAGCGAATGGAGCAGGTAGCCTGCTATGATCACGAAACCGATGGCCATCAGATAGGCTCCGAGCGTGGAGAGCTGATGGAAGGCGGTAAACTCCGGAGGATAGTTGAAGTACCGCCGCGGCATTCCACGCGAACCCATGATGAACTGCGGGAAAAAGGTGACGTTAAAGCCCAAAAACACGAGGACGAAAGCAACGCGCCCCCAGGTCTCATTGTACATTCGTCCGGTGATCTTCGGCCACCAGTAGTGCAGCCCGCCCAGCATCGCAATCAGAGTGCCCCCCATCATCGTGTAGTGGAAGTGGGCCACCACGAAATACGTGTCATGCAGATGCACGTCCGTCGCGAGTGCCCCAAGAAACAGACCGGTCAGGCCACCAATGCCGAACATGAAAATGAACGCCAGCGCATAGAGCATCGGGGTCCGCAAGGAAATGGAGCCGCCATGCATTGTCGCGAGCCAGTTGAAAACCTTGACCGCCGACGGTATCGACACGCTGTATGTCAGCAGGCTGAAGAGAACCGTCACCAGCGGCGATTGCCCGCTGACAAACATGTGGTGGCCCCAGACGAAGAAGCCGAACACGGCGATCGCGATGCTGCTGAAAGCGATGAAGTGGTATCCGAAGATGTGTTTGCGGCTGAAAACGCTGACGAGTTCGCTGATGATGCCCATGGCCGGCAGGATCATGATGTACACGGCCGGGTGCGAGTAGAACCAGAAGAAGTGCTGATACAGGAGCGGGTCGCCGCCCAGCCCGGGGTGAAACACCCCGAAGCGAAGCGCGCGTTCCAGAATCAACAGCAGAACTGTGACGCCCAGTACCGGCGTCGCCAGCACCTGGATCACTGAGGTCGCATAAAGGGACCACAAAAACAGCGGCAAACGAAACCAGCCCATTCCCGGCGGGCGCAGCTTGTGGATCGTCACGATGAAGTTCAGACCCGTCAAAATCGAGCTGAACCCGAGTACGAACACGCCCAGCAACACCGGTATGACACCGCCAAAGCGGGCGTGGGCTGAGTCTATGGCATAGGGCGGGTAAAACGTCCACCCTGTGTCCATGCTGCCGGACACGATCGAAACTACAGCGAGCAACGCTCCGAGCAGATACAGGTAATAGCTCAGCAGATTCACGCGCGGAAACGCAAGGTCTTTGGCCCCCAGCATGATGGGCAGCACGAAGTTGCCCAGTGCCGCGGGTATGCTGGGAATGATGACCAGAAAAATCATGATCGCGCCGTGCAGCGTGAAAAACTGGTTGTACGTGTCGGCCGTGACGATCGTCTTGGCGGGGCCGAGCAGCTCGGTGCGGACCAGGATGGCGAAGATCCCGCCCAGCAGGAAAGCGGCCAGGATCGACACCAGGTACATCACTCCGATGCGCTTGTGGTCGATCGTCAGCAGCCACGAGCGCAGACCCCGGGTGTGCGTGAGATAGTTGACACCCGCCGGCGCTGGGGCGGGCTGGTCGAGTACGATTGTCGGATTCAACACGGACATGGCAATCACCTGTTGGCGTGATCGGCCAGCTCTTTCAGGTATTCGATAATGGCCGTGATCTCGCGGTCCCTGAGCTGCCCGCGGAAGGTCGGCATGACCGGACCGTAGCCGGCGACCACTTGTCGCGCGGGATACAGAATCGAATCGCGCAGGTAGTTTTCGTCAGCGGTTACCGTGCTGCCGTCCTGGAGACGTACCGGGTGACCGTATAACCCTTTGAAGGTCGGCCCCACCCCTGCACGGCCGTCCACCGAGTGACAACTGGCGCAGCGACGCGCGACCAGCAGGCGACCCACCTCGGCGTAGGAGCGCGTGCGAAACGGATCCGACGCTTCGCTGAGCCACTTCTGGAAGTCGGCCGGGTCATGGACCTGCACACGCGTGAGCATGTCCGAGTGGCCGGTCCCGCAGTACTCGGCACACAAGGCGAGGTACTCCCCCGGCTTGAGATCACGCAACCAGAGGTACGTATAGCGTCCGGGGACCGCGTCGCATTTCTTGCGGAACGCCGGCACGTAGAAGCTGTGGATGACGTCGTTGGAAGTCAGAACCAGGCGCGCATTCCGGCCCGCTGGCAGATGCAACTCGGCATCATCATGACCGTTGGGATACGTAAAGTTCCAGCTCCATTTCTGAGCCAGGACCTGAATGTCCATGGCTCCGGCCGGCGGGTTTACCAGATCCATGTAGCCGCGAAAGCCGAGGTAGAACATCACGACTACCAGAATCAAGGGGATCACGGACCACGTAATCTCCAACCGGGTGTTGTGTGCCGCGCCGCCGCGCGGTTGCTCGCTTTCCACGCGCCGACGGTAGCGAATGACGAAATAGACCATCAACACAACGATGAGAACGAAGAAGAATACGGATACCCAGTAGATAAAGTAGAAGACAGCGTCGATCTCCGCGGCGGCGCCCTCCGCGCGCGGGGGAAGCCAGACGCTGCCGCCGGCAGGAGCAACGCTGGGAAGCGTCGTGACCTGCGCCAACGGCCCCGCGCTCATCGGGCAGCCTCCCCGGATGACACCCGTGTCTGCCGACGGCGCATCTCCCGCCTCCACAGAGTTATCAGTATGGCGGCCACGATCGCCAGCGTGATCAGGCCGGCGCCGCGGGCAATATTCATTGTTGCGAGGGTATATTGCCCGTCTCGGTAGTGATAGCAGAAGAGAAGGAGCTGGTCCATCGTCGTGCCGATCTTGCCTTCCGCGGCCTCCACAAGTGACAGTCGCAGTGTCCGCGGCTCAAACACCACGCCGCGGAGATATCGTGCGATCCGTCCGTCCGGCGTACACAGAATCAGTGTCGAGGCATGGGCGTATTCGCCAGTAACCTCGTCGCGCTTGACAGAAAACCCCGTGGCGTCGAGCAGTCGCTGAATGTTTTCCTGGCGGCCGACCAGGAAGTGCCAACCGGCTTCGGCCGCCGGCCGCCCGTACTGCTTCAGATAGTTCTGACGTTTGAGGTTGGCCAGTTCCGGGCCTTCGCGCGGGTTGAAGCTCACCGTGACGATCTGAAATTGCTCTCCGGCCGTCCAATCGAGCTCCTGAAGCGCGTCCAGCAGGCCGTTCAGCAGCAAGCCGCAGAGCATCGGGCAGCGGTAGTAGTTCAAGACCAGAACGACGGGCCGACGGCCATCGAAGAACGTGCGCAGTGGCACGGATCGGCGGTCGTGCGTGGTGAACTCCGCGTCCAAAGGCAGAAGCTGGTTGAGTCTCTCCGCTATGCCGACGCCTTCCAGCTCGGGCGGCAGTGGTTCCTTGCGGTCGTCTGGCCGGCCAAAACCGGCCAGCGGGTCATCGGTCGGTTGAGTTGCGGACGGTGTGAACTGAGCCATGCACAGCGGCATCGCGGCCGCGAGAACCATCATGGAGCCTATGGGCCGAATCCGATTCGTGCGACTATGTGTGCAATCCTTCACGGTACACCTGCGGGCTGTGTAGACGCCGGCGCGTCCGGCGGCTGCGCGATTGTAGCGCTATAGGGCGACGCGTTCCGGGGGTCATCTTCGATACGACCGATAAACAGATCCATCGCGCGGTCGATCGGGATCGCAACGATACCCTCCGCCTCGCTGATATAACGATACTGGCTGATCTGGGCCAACTGTCGGGTCTGCTCGTCCACGAGTTCCGGCGAACGCACATTGAGCAGCTTGCGCTCGTCCTCGAGAACCTGGGCGTTCTGAAACAGCACGACAGCGAAGACCATCACGGCCAGCAGCAGAATGGCCCCCACGATGGCGACAGCAACGACGCCGGCCGTGTCCGGGTCGCCTTCATGCATGGGGTGTACGGCTTGGGGATCAGACATTCTCGTAAGACAGCGACTCAACCAGCCGCGGGTCGCGCCGCGGCAGCAAAGACCACCGGGCCATCCGCCGCACAATCGCGGCGACGAAAAGCCCGCCAATACCCACCAGCAACAATGCATCCGTCGCGTGGAGCGGGGCAGAAGCGCCCGCTTCCAGCCACGGTCGTGGCTTGACGATGTAGTACATGTCGAGCCAGTGCATCGCCAGAAGCCATACGGCAGCAACGACAAGCAGGTGCGGCCGCCGCTTGGGGTAGCGTGACATCAGAGCCAGCAGCGGCACGACGAAGTGGCCGACGAGCAGCAGCAGGCTCACGCCGATCCACCAGCGGTCGCCCTGTCGGGGACGGTACCACACCGTTTCCTCTGGCAGGTTCGCGTACCAGATCAGCAGATATTGCGAGAAAGCGATATACGCCCAGAAAACCACAAACCCGAAGGCAAACTTGCCGAGGTCATGGAAATGCTCGCTGCTCACGGCGTGAGTCAGGCGCCCGGCGCGCCGCAGGGCGACGAGCAGGACAATCAGCAGGGCGTAAAACCCGACCGCGCTACCGGAGAAGAAATACACGCCCCAGATCGTGCTGTACCAGTGCGGATGGAGCGACATCAGCACGTCGACGGCGAAGAAGGTGACGGTCAAACCGAACAGAACCAGCCCGGCTGCGCTGCGCCGCTCTGCGCGCTGTGTGTGGCGCACGTCCCCGGTGTCGTCTTGACGCAACGATTCCCGCAGACCCGCCAGGGCCAGCCAGCTCCATACAGCAAAATACACTGCACATCGAATGACAAAGAAGGGTACGTTCAGGTAGGCGGCTTTGGCCGCCAGACGCGGGTCACTTTGAACGGTGCCCGGGTCGGTCCAGGGGTAAACGTCCGACCAGCGCCTCAGCACCGGCACCAGCAGCGGCAAAAAAAGCACCGCCAGCCACGGTAGCGTGCCGGCTATCATCTCGGCCACGCGCCGGACGGAGACACTCCAGCCGGCGCGCACGACGTGTTGCAGCATCACGAAGAACAGCGCCCCGAGCGCAAGGCTGACAAAGTAGCTGTAATTCAACAAGTAGGAACGGAAGAAGATGCTCCAGCCGACCTGTGGCCCGAGGGTGACGCTTCCCCCGATAGCGAGCAGGCCGAGCAGCGTAGCGGCGCCGGCCAACCGCGTTGCCGCCGTTCCCAGCGGCCGGCCTTCAGCGTCGATATCGAGCGTGGGCCTGTGCACGGCAGGATTCCTTGTACTATCGCAGCTCGGCCCGCCGGTCCGGCGGTACGTCTTCGAGGCGCGCGTCCTGGCTCAGTTGCAGCGCGCGCACATACGCCACAATCGCCCAGCGATCCGCTGGCGGAATCTGGTCGCCGTACGGCGGCATGCTGCGGATGCCGTTGGTGATCGTATTGAACAAATGCCCTACGGGCCGGCCGCGGGCGAGCGGGTCGTGCAAGGAAGTCGGTTGCACCCAGCCGGGCGTATCGCGCTGTAGAGCCCGCTGATGCACCAACCCGTCGCCGGCCCCGCCCAGCCCATGGCACGGGGCGCAATAAACCCCGAAGCGTTCCTGCCCGCGCGCCAGCAGCGCCCTATCGACCCGTATTTGGGGGGGAAACGTAAGAGCCCAATCGCCGGCCACCTGCCCGCGGTAGTAGTGCGCGTCGTCGCGCCACTCACCGCGGGCAATCGTTCCCGCCGGCGGCACGCGCATCGCCCGGCCGTCCAGAAACGCGGTGTTCGCCTGCTGCGCTTTGTAGCGTTCCTGGTTATCCATGTCCTGGATCAGAGCGATGCGCGGCTTGGGTGACTTCGACAGCCGGGCCTTGGCGACGACGAGCGGGGGAAACAAGGCCAGAGCGGCCAACACGACGAGTGTGACGACCAGCGGGCGCGGCCAGCGAGCTGGTGCTTCCTCTGTCTCGACGCGCTCGATCGCAACCGCGCCCAGGCTGGACAGGAATTCCGCCGTGCGTTGCGTATCGAAGCGCGGGTCGTGGGCATCGATCCGCAGGAAGAACCGATCGGTGGTGACACGCCGAAAGCGCGGCACGCTGAACAACGCGTCGTGATGCCGCGGCAGGTTGTTCATCGCCAGCATGCCGATGACCGCCGCGAGAGCCGCGAGCAGGACCGTCAACTCGAAGACCACGGGGATGTTCGCCGGCAGGCTGAAGGTCGGTTTGCCGCTGATGACGAAATCATACCCCTGGAGAAAGGTCGGCACCCAGCGGAACTGCTCCGGACCCGCCGCGTTCATCCACCACTGCATCAGCAGGCCGGCCAGGCACCCCAGCGTGCCGCCGATCAGTACGACCCACGGCAGGCGTGTCCGGCGGATGTCCATCGCGGCGTCGATGCCGTGCACCGGAAACGGCGTATGCGTATCCCACCGGGTGTAACCGGCATCACGCACCTGTTCCGCCGCCGTTACCAGCGCGCCCGGCGAGGCAAACTCCGCCAGCAGCGCCGCCAGCCGCGGCGGATTTGCAACCGTGCCTGTGTGAGCCGCTACGTCCATGTTTCTCCGCGTTCAACTGGCTGGAGGCTCGTGTTCGTCCGGGTTGTAGTCAAAGGCCCGCGTGGGGGGCACATGCTCGTGCGGATGGCGCTCGGCGGTTAAAGCTGCCTGCGGTAGCACGGTCTTGACCTCAGCCATCGCGACCATGGGCAGAAATCGGCAGAACAGCAGGAACAACGTGAAAAACAGCCCGAAACTCCCCGCCAGGGTGAGGATTTCCACCAGCGTCGGCCGGTAGAAATCCCAGCTCGATGGCAAGAAGTCCTGCGATAGAGAGGTCACAATGATCACAAAGCGCTCGAACCACATGCCAACGTTAACCGCCATCGCAACCGCCAGCATGAGCCACACATTCGTCCGCGCGCGCTTAAACCAGAAGAGCTGCGACGCGCCGACGTTGCATAGGATCATGGTCCAGTAGGCCCAGGCATACGGTCCGCCGGCCCGGGCCCGGAAGATGAAGCCCTCATAGGGCGACCCGCTGTACCAGGCCATGAAGAATTCCATCAGGTAGGCGTAGCCGACCATCAGCCCGGTCACGAGCACGATCTTGCAGCAGTTTTCCAGGTGCCGCAGGGTGATGATGTTCTTCAGTCCGAACAGCTCGCGGGCTGGAATCGCCAGCGTCAACACCATCGCGAATCCGCCGAAGATGGCCCCGGCTACGAAATAAGGCGGGAAGATGGTGGTGTGCCAGCCGGGCAGTTGAGAAACCGCGAAGTCAAAGCTGACGACCGAATGCACGCTCAGCACCAGCGGCGTGGCCAGCGCCGCCAGCAGCAGGTAGGCCCGCTCGAAGCGATGCCAATGTCGCGAGGAGCCGTTCCATCCTAATGCCAGAAGACCATAAATGATCTGTTTCGTCCGGCTGGTGGCCCGGTCGCGGAAGGTCGCCAGATCCGGAATCATCCCCACGTACCAGAACAACAGCGAGACCATGAAATAGGTGCCGACGGCAAAGACATCCCAGAGCAGGGGGCTGCGAAAGTTCGGCCACATCGCCATTTGATTCGGCAGCGGCGCGAGCCAGTATGCCAGCCAGATGCGCCCCACGTGAATGCCCGGGAACAACCCGGCGCACATGACGGCGAAAATCGTCATCGCCTCGGCAAAGCGATTGATACTCGTTCGCCACTTCTGCCGAAACAGGAACAGAATCGCCGAAATCAGCGTACCGGCATGCCCGATTCCCACCCAGAAGACGAAGTTGGTAATATCAAAGCCCCACGCGGTCGGGTTGTTCAGCCCCCATACCCCGACCCCGTTGACAATGAGGTACAGAATCATCGCTCCCAGGATGCCCAGGAGCGTCAGCGAAATCCCGAAGGCGATGTACCAGGCGCGCGGCGGTTGTGGGCGCTCCCAGACGGCGGCGACCGTGTCCGTCACGCCTGTGAAGCCGAGACCGCCGGTAATCAGTTCCGCCCGACGTCCGGGGATTTCGGCGGTATTGTCGATTTCAGGTGCCACGCTCGCCATGACGCTCGTTACCTGGAAGCGCGTCGCTATCGTGTCCGGCCCCCGTGTTCCGAATCCGGGCCAGGTACCGCGTGCGCGACTTGAGGTTCAGCTCCGCCAGTAGCTCGTAGGCCCGCGGATGCTCGTGCAGCCGCCGCACGCGGCTCTGCGGATCATTTAGGTCGCCGAAAACCAGGGCCTCCGTCGGGCACGCTTGCACACAGGCCGGCTGAATCAGCCCGTCGGGAATGGTCGGCCATTTTTCGTTGCGGGCCTTGATCTTGACCGCGTTGATCCGCTGCACGCAGAACGTGCATTTCTCCATGACGCCCCGGCTGCGTACGGTTACCTGCGGGTTGTACGCCATTTTCTCGATTTCCGTCAGATCAGCGCGCGGCAGGCGCACGACGGGCAGAGGCGTGACGCCGGTGCGTATGGAGCGCGGGTGATAGGGTCCGTGGTGGTTGTAGAACCAGTTGAACCGCCGCACTTTGAACGGACAGTTGTTGGAGCAGTAGCGCGTGCCGACGCAGCGGTTGTAGACCATCACGTTCAGGCCTTCTTCATCGTGGACGGTCGCCGCGACAGGACACACCTGCTCGCAGGGCGCGTTCTCGCAGTGAACGCACGTTACCGGCTGATGCACAACGGCGACGGTGGAGGGCACCGGCGGCGTGGCACCCGGCGTCTGCATGCCGTCCGCGGTTCGGAAGTAGCGGTCGACGCGGATCCAGTGCATTTCGCGGCCGCGTCGCACCTCCTCCGGTCCGACCACCGGGATGTTGTTCTCCGCCTGACACGCCAGCACGCAGGCCCCGCAGCCGATGCACGCCGACAAGTCGATGGCCAGCCCCCACTTGTGCCCGTCGTACTCCTTTTCCTTCCAGAGCGGCGCCGGCGCGGGCTCGTGCACCACGTGGCGGGCAAAGTCCGGGTGCGCCCGGTAATGTCCCAACTCCGCCTCCCGGATCAGCACGGGGATTCGCGCCTGCTCCTCGCGGTCGCCGACTCGCGAGCGAATCGCGTGATGGTCCTGCGTTCCGGCTAATTCGCAGTGCTGGCCGGTACGGGCCACGCGCGCCGCGACGGCGATGTAGGGTGCCGAACTCCGTCGCAAGGGGCTTACGTCCACGCCCATGCCATCGCCGACCGCGCCGGCCGCGGTGCGACCGTAGCCTATTGGCAGCGTGATCGAATCCTCCGCGTGGCCCGGAAGAACGTACGCCGGTATACGCACGCTCGTGGATGCGCCGCTGCTCTGAGCCGCTTCGATGACCAGGATATCTCCGTTGCGCTGCACGCCGAGCCGACCGGCATCCGCCGGCGACAGCAGCGCCGCGTTCCCCCAGGTCAGCTTGGTGATCGGGTCCGGCCACTCCTGAAGCCAGGCATTGTTGGCCAGTCGCCCGTCATAGACGCTGTAATCCTCAGCAAAGACCAGCTCGGTCCCGGTAGCCGGTTCCGCACTTCCGAGAGAAAACGCCTGCAACGTCGGTGTCTCGGTTGGCCAAGCCGTGTCTGGCACCACCCCGTCGTGCAGCGATTGCTCCCACAATCTAGCGCGGTCGTGCCCAGCGTCGAACAGCTCGCCGAACGTTCGCCGCACGATGTCGTGCCCGCTGGTCAGCCGGTCGTTGGTCAGCAGCGCCAGCAGCTCGATTGGCGTGAGCCCGCCGTAAAGCGGTTCGATCAGCGGTTGCACGATACTGAGCGTGCCGTCCCAAGCGCGGGCGTCGCCCCAGGATTCCAGAATGTGCGCCTGGGGGACGTGCCAATCGGACAGCAAAGACGTCTCGTTGACGTAGGGGCTAAGGTGAATGCTGGTTGCAATGCGGTCGAAACGTCCGCGGTCCAGAGCGAGGTCAGCCGGCGCGTCGTAAGACGGGTTGCCCCCGAGAATGACGAGCGTATCGACTTGACCCGCGTCGATGCGCCTGACAAGCGCCCCCAGCGCCGTCCAGTGGTCCGGACGCTGTTCGTCCGGATCGGCGGTGAATGTAATGGTGTGGCCGTGCGCCTCCAGCAAACCGTTGAGCCAATGCGCCAGCGCATGCACCTCTGCCGGCTGCCGCGGACCGACCACCACGGCGCAGCGCCCGCGGTGGGCGCAAAGGTCAGCGGCGATGGAGGCCACCAGCTTTTCCGGCAGCGGCCTGAGGCCGCCAGCACCAGCTAACGGGCCCGGCTGGGACGAAGGACCGAGCCGCGCCACCACGGCCGCTGAAATCTGCTCCAGCGCGGCGCGCAATTCGGATGCACGCAGCGCGATACGCCGGTCGGCAACGCTGCCCGTGACCGTCACACCGCTTTCCAGTACGTACAGCCGATTGCAATCGTAGTTGTTGGACGCGTCGGGACGGCGCCGGGCGGCGAAGTCGCTGGCGTACCGCACGGCCGCCGGGTGCGTCATCAGGAAGTCGCTGTCCAGACTGACGATCACGTCGGCCCGGTCCAGGTGCAGATGCGTGCGATAAGGACGCCCGAAGGCCAGCCGCGCCCCGGCGCGCTCGTTATCGCGCGAGAGCGGCTCGTACTCGTACCACTCCGCCTGTGGAAAGGCCTGTGCGAAGCGCGCCCGCATTTGGGCCAGACTGGGCGACGACGACGGCTCCGACAGAACACACAGCCCGACCCCGCCCGTGCCGCGCAGCCGCTCAAAGTGCGCCCGCAGAAAGTTCTCCAGCTCAGCACGACTTCGCCGTACGTGCGCCGGGCGGTCGCGCTGTCCCACGCGTTGCAGGACCTGCGGGCTGCGATCCGGGTCGTACAGTTCGAGAATCGCGGCCTGCATCCAGGCACTCGTCTTGCCGCGGCTGAATGGATGCTTGTCGTTCCCCTCGATCTTGATCGGGCGGCCATCGTAGCTGGTCACCAGTACACCGGTGGCGACGGCCCCGCGCTCCAGGGCGGTTGCGTACTGCACGGCCGCGCCGGGCGGGCGCTCGGCAGACTGACGCGTGGCCGGGACGATCGTCTCCTTTGGCCAGCGGCAGCCGGTCAGGCCCCCCAATGCGAGTGACGCACCCATGAACCGCAGGAACTGCCGCCGAGTAGGTCCACTGCTGAGCAGGGCATCCAGCCCGGGGAATTCCCGTTCTACCCAACGCCGGAACGCTGGACTGTCGGCCAGCTCATCCAGACTGCGCCAGTATTCGGGGACCCCGCGCGAGTTTACGTCACCGCGTTCCATTCTCACCCTTATGCCGAACCCTCAGCCAGCCCATTTCGGCCGGCCGTCACTCCCAGCGTCTCCATCCTTAGCGGTGACACAGCGAACAGCTTTGCAGGTACTGCACACCGCGAATGTTGTATTCCCGCATCAGTCGCGCCCCCAGGTCGCCACCAGGGGAAACCCAGCTCATGTTCGTAATCTCGGACAGCGGTCTCAGCCGGGGGGCGGGATCGCGGTGGCATTCGAGGCACCAACCCATGCTCAGCGGCTTGGCCTGGTACACCACCTGCATCCGGTCCACCCGCCCGTGGCACTCCACGCACCCCACGCCGCGGTTTACGTGCGCACTGTGATCGAAGTACACATAGTCGGGCAGATCATGCACGCGCACCCAGGGAATTGGCAGGCCGGCGGTCTCCGGTCGGCCACCCGTCCCGTAGTACGCTTCCAATAGCGGCTGCAAAGCCGGACTGTCCCGACGGATGCCGTAGGCGCTGCTATGACAATTGATGCACGTCTGGGTCGGCGGAATCGAGGCATGGGCAGACGTCTCCACCGCCGTATGGCAGTAACGGCAGTCGATGCCCAGCTCGCCGACGTGCAAAGCGTGGCTGTACGGAATGGGCTGCTGCGGCGCGTAACCCACGTCCGTCGCCAACGGAGAGAAGCCGTACAGAGCGATCAGACCCGCGTACGCCGGAACAAGAAGCACTGCGACTGCGACGAGCACTCGCAGTCGGTTCGTCCACGCTGGGAAAACGTACGGACCGATGACCTGCTCCCTGACCTCGGCTCGTTACGCAGTGTATAGCGGCGTCGCACGGCAGGGTCAAGCAGGCGCCCGCGGCGGGACACGTGGCAGCATTGGCCGGCCCGCGTCGCAGCGTGAGTGGTTGACGAGGGGCCGCCGGCAACGAGGGTCGCCGGCGGCCCACGTGCCGTGCCACCTCATCCGAGGTCGTCCAGATTGGCCCCGTGGTTAATGTGGAACACTTGCCCGCCCACGAGCAATGCGGGAACCGATCGCACCCCGGCACGCCGGGCTTCGTCGATTCGCCCTCGGTGCTGGCCCAGATGGACGACCTCGACCTCGAAGCGCGCTGGATCCAAGGCTCCGACAAACGCCTGCTCCGCCGTCGTGCACACCGGGCACCCTGCATGGTAGAAGATGGCCTTCTGCTTCATAGAACTCTCCTTTGCGCATATCGGCCCGCCTTTGGCCCGTCCGACGGAACGCCGGACACACCACGCTCTCCACGTAACCACGCGAGTGGCGTCGCTGCAAGCAGGTACAATCTGGTAAAGTAGGCACGAAATGGTTCCCAGACCCGTCCTTCAGCCGCAACCCGACAGCCAGCCCGCCGAACTCACTCGGCGGCTGATCGTGGCCAACGCGGTCCACGAAGTGATACGCTGCAAGTGGTCGCTCCAGATTCTGGACCGTGTGCGGGCGGGCACGCGCCGACCCGGTGCGATCCGCCGCAGCTGCCCCGGGCTTTCCACGAAAGTCATGAACGAGCGGCTGGCCAAGCTGGTGCGGCTCGGCATTCTGGAGCGCCGCGCGTTTCCGGAAATCCCGCCGCGGGTCGAGTATTACTTCACCCCCTTTGGTCGGCGGTTTACGCGGATACTGGCTGCGATCGATCGGTTGCAGGCCGAGGTGGACCGGGCCGGTTTGCAGAGCCACGCGACGGGTCCTGGCCGGAACCGGGCCTAAGCACCGGACATCGGCGAACCGCTTGACGAAGGAACCCCAGCTTGCTCCAGCGAGCCGCCGTGTGCCGCGTGCTCGCTTGTCCGAGCGGCGTCCGCTAACTGACGACTTGCGTAAGCCCAGCGCCGGAGTCGACTCAGCTTGCAGTAGTTGCCCGGAGGATCAGGCGTGCTAAACTTGCTGGCACCGCACGCCGGGTGCTGCTGTACCGCGGCGGGCGCGTGGCACGGCGGTGGGACGTTACCGACGAACCCGCTGCCAGCGATCCGATTGTATTGCCGGCCACCGTAGCTCAACTGGCAGAGCAGCGGTTTTGTAAACCGCAGGTTCGGGGTTCGAATCCCCGCGGTGGCTATCCTGGAGCGCCACGCAAGTCATTTGTAATTCGTCATTTACGGACATGCCGGTCGCAGCCCCAAAAGCATTCGCGCCACAAAGGTGCTTTTTGCGGTATTGGCGACCATGTTCCTTCGCGCCGGGTTCAAGCTCGTCGACGTCAGAGCGGGGCCTTCAGTTATTCGCTTCTACTCACTGAGAGCGTGAGATGCCGCTGTTAAGCGGGTCGGCTCTTGCGCACCCTTGATCCGGTCGCTATCGACAACGCCACTACTATCCTCGTCGGCAGACGCCCACAGTCGATGGGCCCCTGCCCCGGATGGAGTAGCGCGCACATTTGCTCGGCTCTGATCGCTCAGCGGCAGGTGGCGCCGCACTGCGGTCGTGCATCCGTGGAAGCGAATCGCGCGGTGCCCATCGGCACTACATCGCGATTCGACGGCGCGCTATCCGAACCCCGCACGCCAGTGCGGGGCCGCGTCGCCAGTTGGGCGGCGGGTACTAAATCGGATGCGTTGCGCGCGGGCGGGTTCCGGTTTTGGCCCAAGGCTTCGACGCACTCAGCGCTGTTTAAATCAAGGCAAACAAGGTCCTGCTTGTACTGATAGCGCTTGTCGAGGCAAGGTTGACGTGAATAGAATGTTCCGACATAATTCTCTCTTGAGTCAAAAATCGTTTTCACGATATCCTGTAGCGGGTCACGGAGCCGCGGATTCGGGCCGCTTGGGCACATGAAGTCGCGGCCCAGCAGGCTGAGTGGGAGCAAAACGCGGCAGGACTTTGGTTCGAGCCTTTTGCAGCGAGCCGGCTGATTAGCGAGGAGGACATGATGCGCACGTGCGATTCTGGTGCCACGCGATGCACTTTGTGGGCAGCGGTGTGCGTATTGCTCCCGGTCATGGGCGGTTGTCCGCAAGTCTTCCCGCCGCAGATGGATGCAAACGCCCCCGCAGACGCAAACACCCCCGCCTCGCTCGAGGAGCGGATCGCTTCGGTCGTGGAGATTTTCCCGATCAGCCTTCACGGCCAGCGTAATGGAAAAGAGACGTTCTACTCGGCGCCCGACGGATTCGGGACATTGACCGGTATTCCTTTCTCGGAATTAGGTTGCCGGAAGTGCCATGCGGCGACGTACGCCAATGGTACTCCTGTTACGGCGTCCCGCTACAGTCCGGGGTGCCTGGATTGCCACGTCGACCCGAGCCGCCCGACAGATCACCCGGTGACGGACGCGATTTGCCTGGGTTGTCATGGCCGGCAGGGGGCCGAACAGCGGCTGTTCAGCGATGTTCACCGTGCCGCGGGAATGGCATGCATGGATTGCCACACGGTGCGCGAGATCCACGGTGATGGCAAGGTGTATCCAACGTTTCTCGCTGAAGGCGCCAGCGACGCTGACTGTGACCGATGCCATGTTGCCGGCGGCACCGCGGCCCCGCCGGGCGACAACTTGTTCCACCAGTTGCACTTGAACGACCTCCATTGTTCGGCCTGTCACGTCAGGTCGGTCAGCACTTGTTACAACTGCCACTTCGAAACGGAAGTCCAGCAGGACAAGAAACGGTTCTTCGCCCAGGCGCCACGCACGGGTTTCAAGATGCTGATGAACTTCCGCGGCAAGGTGCACACGGCTACCTTCATGGCGCTGTCCTACCAGGGCAAGACGTTTGTGACCGTCGCGCCCTTCTTTGGGCACAGCGTCACGCGAGAAGGGATTGCCTGCGCTGACTGCCACCCGCTCAGCACATCAACTTCGACCGCACTCGTGGAGTACATGACTACCGGCCAGATCACGGTGACCAGTTGGGACTCGACCAAGACCGGGGCGGAACGCCTGGTCGGCCCGAAGGGCGTCATCCCCGTGCCGCCCGACTGGAAGACGGCCATGAAGTTTGCCTTCCTCCAGTATACGGGATCGGCCAGTGACCCGATCAGCGGTCCCAACAATTTGCCGCTGTGGGACTTCTTGAAAGGGGAGGCCGATGGGGCGCACGCCCCCGTGGGCGAACCACTGACTGCCGAACAATTGGCGAAGATGTATAGCTTTGTGCCCTAGTGGCGGACGCGCTGTTCCACGCCGTCGGCGAACGGGAGCGGTTTGCGCTGCACACCGCAACTGCGCGGGGTACGGGCGTGGCGTAGGACGACGCCAGCCGTGCGTGCGCGTGCCGCGAGCGGCC
>Ga0209227_1000457_pt1 | contig 35118 bp, 23 predicted proteins | sample YNPBryantNP2012_FD_185815 | JGI IMG/M metagenome (GOLD analysis project Ga0209227, IMG submission 185815) | Anoxygenic and chlorotrophic microbial mat microbial communities from Yellowstone National Park, USA - YNP Bryant NP 2012 (SPAdes)... ...
TGAAGAGACTGCCCGATGCCGGGATAGCGCATGGAGCCGGCAGGGAAAGGCGATCCGCACTTCCGCGGCCCTTGAGAATAACATCTCCCCCGGGATCCCGCTCAACCCCGGGAAGATAGCGGCCGATTGATATGAGAGAATATGTGCTCGTACTGCCAGCCCGCGTGACGAGGGACTAGGCGGACGGATAGTAAGGAACAGAAAGGAGAGGATATCCGGCCCATGTCCAAGGTGGAGACCTGCACGTTCTGCGGAGTCCCCCGGTTCATCAGCAAGGCCCTGCACTGGGAGAGCAACGGCGTCATCTCCCTTCCGGCTTCCCCCGGGGAGCGCATGGTCTTCTACGACGCCGTCGCGGTGGACCACCTCTTCGACGGCATCAGCGGCCTCATCGGCCTGGACATCGACAACATGGTCATCGAGAGCCGCCGCCGAGAAACCCGTCGTTACATGGAGCGGCTGGTCCCGGAGGACGTGGCCAGAGTTCTGAGGGACCATGGAGCCGATCTTACCGAACGCAAATACAGGGGGAAGCAGTACAACCTCCAGATAAACATGGTGGGCATGCTCTACGGTTACGGGAGGATCGAGATCAGCGGACTGTGGGAGGGCGACGACCCCTACCCGTGGAGGGAGCAGCTCTACCGCAATCCCTACTCTCTGCGCTTCTGCATGGCGGATACCCTGGGCACGGTGGAGGCCATCGAGGACCGAGACCTCTGGGTCCGCAGCGAACCGTCCGGGGAGAACGCCTACCTGGTCAAGGTGGTGGAAGGCGAGCACCCCGTGGAATTGAAGGGACGCTTGCGGCGCAAGAAATACCCCTTCAAGCCGGGGGACATCTCCTTCAAGCGCTGCATGGCCTGCGGCGTACCCCTGGAGGTGGCCCGCTGCCACTGGGACACCGAGGGCGGCACCATCTACGACCCCATGACCGGGCGCCGCATGGTCTTCATCGGCTCCGCGGCCATGGACGCGGTGCTGGACGACCTGTGGGAAGAGCTGGGCGAATCGGTCCCGGAGACGGTCATCGAGGCCCAGCGGAAATTCGTGAAGAAGTACATGGAGAACCTGAGCTGGCCGCGCGGCCCCGAGGAGAACAGCATGCACTTGGCCCTGCGGGGGCTCGGGTATCTCTCCGATTTCCACGCCGACGGCACCAGCCTGCGTATGACCATCCGAAACTCCTGCCTCCACCTGCCCGTGGTGGGGTTGGCCGTGGCTTTGGCCGAGCTGGTCAGGGGCAGGGATAATTCCGGCCTGCGGTGGGAACTGCACGAGGATGGCGACCTGCGCATCGAGATGCTCTTCTGAGAGGCGATGTCTGGGGTCGTGAGCCTGGCGCGCCTACCATCCTTCTACGAACGGTCATCCTGGTCCAATCCCCTGTGATTGACCTTTGACCGACCGGTAAGTAGAATAAATCCGCTCGAGGAAGCAAGGCAGGGAGTCACGGCATGCAGCAGCGAACAGAACAACGCGCTTCCGCGGAGGGAAAGGGGCGCCTCCGGAACCTCCAGCACCTCTTCAATCCCCGATCCATCGCCTTCGTAGGAGCCACTGAGTTCTCCCTCAAGTGGGGGTTCCTTATCTTCAACAACCTCCTCGCCGGCGGGTACCGAGGGCGCATCTACCCGGTCAACCCCGGGCGGGAGAGCGTCATGGGCATCAAGGCCTACCCCTCGGTGCGGGACATCCCTGGAGAGGTGGACCTGGCGGTGTTCACCGTGCCGGCCGCCCAGGTCCTTAGAGCCATGGACGACTGCGTGGAAAAGGGTGTGAGGGCGGCTCTGGTCATCAGCGCCGGCTTCCGGGAGCTGGGTGGGGAGAACGAGCGCCTGGAGAAGGAGCTGGTGGAGAAGGCGCGGTCGGCTGGGATGGTCCTGGCGGGCCCCAACGGACAAGGCATCTGCTGTCCGGCCAACCGCCTCTTTCCCTGGATGCCCCTCTTCTTCCCCCCGGACGGACCCATCTCCTTCGTCTCTCAGAGCGGCAATGTCCTCAACATGCTGATCTCGGCGGCATACCGGGCAGGTTCGGGAGTGGCCAAGGCGGTGTCCAGCGGCAACGAGGCGGATCTGCGCATGGAGGACTACCTGGCCTACTTCCTCGAGGACCCCGCCACCGAGGTCATCGCCGCCTACTCGGAGGGAACCCGGGACGGACGCCGCTTTCTGGAGACCGCGCGCGAGGTGTGCAAGCGCAAGCCGGTGATATTGATGAGGGGGGGCCGCTCCTCCCCGGGAACCGCCGCCGCCTGTTCGCACACCGGGGCCATGGCTGTGAGTGAGGAGCTCTATTCCGCGGCCTGCCGGCAGGCGGGGGTGATCCGCGCCCACTCCGCCGACGAGGCGGGTATCCTGGCGGCTTCCTTTTGCGAAAGGCCCCTGCCGCGCGGAAGGAGGGTGGGGATAGTGACCGGGGGCGGCGGTTTGGGGGTGATCTGCGCGGACCTGTGCAACGACGCGGGGCTGGAAGTGGTCCGGCTCAGCGCGGCCACCCTGGAAAAGGTGGGGAAGCACCTTCCCCCTTGGTGGGCTCCGGGGAACCCCATCGACCTGGTGGCCGGTCTGGATTTCTCGGTGACCCTTCCCATCATTGAGACCCTCATGCGCAGCGGGGAGGTGGACGCGGTCATCTTCACCTTCGTGGCGGTCATCCGCGACCCCGCGGTGCGCACTCCCCTGGACCCGGAGAGGGGCATGGACCTGCAGGAGATGTGGAACCAAGTGAGCGAGAGCTTCGTTTCCCGCATACCCGAGCTCTACGGCCCCATGCACGAGATGGGCATCCCCATCTACGTGGTTTCCAACCTGGCCTCCTCGCGCAAAGACCAAGGCATCCCCGCCACCCGGGAGGGCAACGGCATCACCGTCTTCCCGGACCTGGAGACCGCCTGCCGGGCCGCCGCGGCGATGGCGGATTACGCCGAGTGGAAGCGGCTCCATTCCTGAGACGCGCGGTCGGTGGAGTCGTTTTCATGTCCGGAGGGAGGCACACCGGGTAAAATCTCCTTGACGCCTTTCCCTTGATGGGAATCGGCTGGAAGGGGGAAAGAGTTATGCCTGGTCCCGGCGGGAGTGAAACAGCCGGCGCTCCTTTTCTTTCCGAGTACGAGTCGCCCTGCGAACGGCTGCGCCCGGTCGCCTCCGACGGGGTGGAACTGGACGCCCTGCGTCTGGGGCGAGAACCCGGGCGGGCGGTGGTGATCTGCCACGGCTTCGGGGGCAACAAGAACGTGGCGGGCTTGGTGGCCTGCGCGGAGTCGCTGGCCGCCGATTTCCGGGTCTACGTGTTCGATTTCCGCGGCCACGGCCTCTCGGGGGGGACGTGCACCTTGACCGCGCGAGAGGTTGACGACCTTGAGGCGGTGCTGAGCCTGGCGCGGGATGAAGGCAACCGGAGGGTGGGGATCCTGGGATTCTCCATGGGCGGCGTGGTGGCCCTGCGCTACGCCGCGGAGCGGGGCGGGCTGGACTGCCTGGTGGTGGTGAGCGTCCCCTGCCGCTGGGAGGAGGCGCGCGCGCCGGGGGCCCGTTTCCTGCGCTTCCTCTTCCTCACCGCCCCGGGACGGGGGCTGCTCGAGAGCCGCTTCGGCGTGAGGATGGACCCGGACGCCGATCTTCCCCCCTCCCCCGCCGACCTGGTCGGGCGCCTGGGAACCCAGCCCCTGACCATCGTGGCGGGAGCCGACGATTTCATCTTCGAGGCGGAGCAGGCCCGCCAGCTCCACCGGCTGGCCGGGAAAGCCGCCCGACTCCGGGTCTTCGACGGTTTCGGCCATGCCGAGCTGGGCTGCGGCCCTCTTTTTTTTCAATATGTAAAAGAAGTGTTGCGGGAAGACCTGGGGCGCTGAGCGGGGTCACAAAAATATTGATGGTTTGTGCCAGGCCCCAATTGGAGGTTGGGGGAGTATAATTAGGAGGTCGGCCGATGGTTGATGAAAGGAAGTGGGGGCATGGGGAGATGTTTATCCTGTTTGTTGTGCGCATTGCTGGCCCTGGGGCTTTTACTGGCCGCACCACGCGGGGCGCGGGCCGAGCCGGGGGACGTGGTCCTGGTGTCCCGCTCCGCTTCGGGCGAGGAGGGCAACGATGTCAGCCATAACCCCAGCATGAGCGGCGGGGGCCGCTACCTGGCCTTTGAGTCGGAATCCACCAACCTGGTGCCGGGCATCGTCTCCGGCACCACCCACATATACCGGAAGGACCTGGCCTCCGGAGGGGTGAGGCTCTGCTCCTCCTCCTCCGACGACCACGAGGGCAACGACGACAGCTACTCGCCGAGCATCAGCGCCGACGGAACCTACGTGTTCTTCGAGTCGTATTCCACCAACCTCATCCCCGGCCACCCCACCACCGCCGGCCGCAAGCACATCTTCCGCAAGGACCTGGCCTCCGGGGAAGTGATGCTGTGCTCGGCCCGGCCAGACGGGGTGGAGGGCAACAACCATAGCGGTGATTGCGAATGTAGCGCCGACGGCCGCTACGTGGCCTTCGAGTCGTATTCCACCAACCTCATCCCCGGCCACCCCACCACCGCCGGCCGCTGCAACATCTTCCGCAAGGATCTGGCCTCCGGGGAAGTGATGCTGTGCTCGGTCCGTCCCGACGGGGTGGAGGGCAACGCAGAGAGCTTCGACCCCTCGATCAGTCCTGACGGACGTTTCGTGACCTTCGGTTCATCTTCAAGCAATCTCCTGCCCGACACCAACGGGAGTCAGATCTACCGGAAGGATATGGTCACCGGGGACATCCTCCTGGTCTCGGCTGACCTTTCCGGCGCGCAGGGCAACGCCGGAAGCAATCATTGTTCCTCAAGCGCGGGCGGCAGGTTCGTGGCTTTCAGGTCAAGCTCCACCAACCTCATCGCCGGCCACCCCACCACCAACGGCCGCAGCAACATCTTCCGCAAGGACCTCCAGACCGGCGAGGTGGCGCTGTGCTCCTCCACCGCGGCGGGAGTGGAGGGCAGCGCCGACAGCTATTCTCCCTCTATAAGCGCCGACGGCAGGTATGTGGCGTTTTACAGCCTGGCCGACAACCTCTCGCCCGGAGGCGCCCACCTGCGGCGGCACGTCCTGCGCAAAGACCTGGCCACCATGGAGCTGGCGGCCTGTTCCGTCTCCGCCTCCGGGACTCCGGCCGATGGAGACAGCCAGAACCCGGACATCAACTCCGACGGGCAGTTCGTGACCTTCGAGTCCCATGCCACCAACCTGGTGGACGGGAGCTCCAGCGCCGGCTTCGAGATCTTCCGCAAGGAGCTGGCGGCCGCCTCCTCCTTCTACTTCGCCGAGGGATACACCGGGCCCGGCTTCCAGGAGTACCTGTGCCTGGGCAATCCCGGCGGCGAGGCGGCGGACGTCGACATCGCCTACCTCTTCAAGGACGGGCCCGGCACGCAACGCACCGTCCGGGTGCCGGCCGCCTCGCGGCTGACGATTGACGTCAACAGCGAGGTGGGGGCGGGCCGCGAGGTCTCCCTGCGGGTGACCTCGGAGCAAACGGTGGTGGCGGAGCGACCCGTCTATTTCGACTACGGCGCGGGTTGGACGGGAGGCCACGACGCGGTGGGCGCAGCGCACGCGGACACCTCTTGGTACTTCGCGGAGGGATACACCGGGCCGGGCTTCGACGAATGGATATGCGTGCTCAACCCGGGAGAAGTCGATGCCGAGCTTACCTTCCGCTTCCAGACCCAGGAGGCGGGCGAGTTGGTGCGCAGCGGCTACTCGGTACAGGCCAACTCCCGCGCCACCTTCAAGGTCAACGAGGTGTTGGGGGCGGGTTATTCCTCCTCCCTTCACCTGCAGTCGGACCAGCCGGTGGTGGCGGAGCGCCCCATGTACTTCGACTACTCGGGCACCGGCGGCTGGGGCTGGACCGGCGGACACTGCGTCATGGGCACCACCTACCTCAAGCGTGAGTATTACTTCGCGGAGGGATACACCGGCCCGGGCTTCGAGGAGTGGCTGACCATTCAAAACCCCAACCCGCTGGCCATCCTGGTCACCGCCGTGTACCAGTTCGCTGACGGGGCGGAACCTTTTTCGGTTGATTTCAGCATCCCCGCCGGCACCCGGAAGACTATCTACGTTCCCGACGAGGTGGGCGAGAACCGGGACGTGTCGGTCAAGCTTACCAGCGATTCCCTCTTCCTGGCGGAGCGCCCCATGTATTTCCGGTACTCGGGCACGGGCGGTCATGCCTGGACCGGCGGGCACTGCGTCATCGGGGCCTCCTTCCGCCGCAACGACCTCTTCTTCGCGGAGGGGTACACCGGGCCGGGGTTCGAGGAATGGCTCTGCGTCCAGAACCCCGGGGCCAACACCGCCCATGTGCGCATCACCTACTTTACCCAGGAGGCCGGGGCCCTGCCGCCGCGCGAGGAGGACATCGCCGCCGGCTCCCGCCGCACCTTCAACGTGAACGAGCACGCCGGTGAGGGCTACCAGCTGTCCTGCCGGTTGGAGGTGCTTTCCGGCCCCTTCATCGTGGTGGAACGCCCCATGTATTTCAACTTCCAGGGCTGGACGGGAGGCCACGACGTGGTGGGGTACGGGTTGTAGGTAAGGGCTTTTAGGCAAGGAGCTGTGGAGCCCGGGCGCGGTGGCGCCGCGGGAAGAAAAACGGAGTTCAGTGCCTGGCGCCGGTTGAGGGGCATGGCCCGCTGATAGGCGATACCCCTCAAGCCCTCGCGGTGTCGGGCTGCATCCCCAGCAACCGACGCGCTGAAAAATTAAAGACTTTCCAGCCCGCGCGGCATCGAACATATAGAATAATACCCGGCATTTCGCTCAAGGGCTGTTGTTGGCTGACGGAGAGAATGTACGCCGGGGCGGTCGAGGAGGACTGGATGAGGAACAGGCGGGAGGCCCTGAGGATCGCGGCTCTGTGGGCGGCCTGGCTGACCCTGCTCATGCTCTTCTCCTGCCTCGCCCGACGGCTCGCACCCATCGAGGGCGAGTCTTTTATCTCCAGCCTCTTCCACTTCGACGCGGGATGGTACCAGGAGATCGCCCGGCACGGATATTTCGATCCTGCCGCCACCGCTTTCTTCCCCCTTTATCCCCTGATGGTCAGGGTCCTCTCCTATCCCCTGCTGGGCAACTACCGGCTCGCCGCGCTGGTCATTTCCTGGATCAGCCTGCTCGGCGCCTTACTCTACCTCCAGCGCCTGGCCTCCTCGCTGGAAAACCCAGAGGCGGCTTTCCGCTCCTGCCTGTACTTGCTGGTCTTCCCCACCGCCATCATCCTGGCCGTGGGGTACTCGGAATCGCTTTTTCTGCTCTGCGCCGTCGCCTCCTTCTACCACGCCCGGCGCTCCGGCTGGACGGCTGCGGGCGCCTGGGCCGGCGCGGCCTGCCTGGCGCGCCCCACCGGGCTGGCCGTCTGCGCGGCCATCGCCCTGGAGGCCCTGCGCCGGTCGGGATGGAGGCTCTCCGGCCTGCGTCCGCGCATGGCCGCGGTGCTCCTCGGGCCCTTGGGCCTGGTGGCTTACATGGTTTATCTTCAGGCGGATTTCGGCGACTTCCTCATCTTCTCCAAGGCCCATCAGTCCTGGGGGCGAAGCTTCAACCCCTGGGGGATATTCCGCTCCCTGGGGAACGTTTTCTCGCACAGGGACCTCTTATCTGCGGAGACCGCCTTCCTCCTGCTCATCTTGGCTTTCTTGGCGCTGACCGTGCTGATCTTCGTCCGCTACGGGGCCCCGCTCGGCATCATGAGCCTGTTGTCCTTGCTCTTCCCCCTCCTGATCAGCCCGAAGACGGAGCCGACCATGAGCATCGCCCGCATGGTCCTGGTGATCTACCCTGCCTTCATCCTGATGGGGAGATGGGGGCGCAACCGCGATCTCGAGCGGGCCTACCTGGTGGTATCCACCCTGGGGCTGGCCTACTTCACCATATGCTTTCTCCAGCTCCGCTTCCTCTTTTAGAACGGCGCGGAAGCCAGTCTATTTGTTTACAGGCCCCAGACTTGATCCGGGAGATGGACGGGGAAAGCCGTTCCCATCTCGGTAAAGGCCGCCCGGATCCATGGGTAGGGATGGCACAGAATGAAGGGATTGAAGGTCTGTGCCCGGCCCCATTTGAAGGTCAGGTGGCGTTGATGGTTATGGTGAGGTCACCGTCCTCGGCACGGCTCCACTGGTAAGTGGTGCTATCGCTTCCGGTGGCCATCTCGAAAAGGCCTTGCACGATGCCCACCATGAGGTGGGGCACGCAGGCGTTGCTGATGGTCGCGGTGAAAGACCCGTTGTGCGCCTTGTACTCGGAGAGGATGCCCAACCCGCGCAGGGCCATCATGTGACGCAGCGCCTCCTCTCCCCGCAGCCATTCCTGGTGATCGAGATGGTCCTTCACGTAGCGCCTCTCCGCCTCGATTATGGTTGCGGGCACGGCATCTCCCAGCTCCGCTTCCAGGTCGTAGAAGATGGCTTCCAGCCCCGCGGGCCCGAATATGGCCATGCGCATGCCGGTGCGGGGATCGGTGATGGTGCCCCGGGCCAAGTCCCACCGGTACCTGGCGATCTCCAGGGGGACCCCGCATCCCCCGCAGCGCTCCAGGCGGATGTTGCCCGGCTTCAGGGGATAACGGCGGGCCTTCAGCCGCTCCTGGAGCTCGGGCGGGTGGGTCCCCACCTTCACCTCGACGAGATAGCGTCCTTCTGCGTCCCGCTTGACCTCCGCGGTGCACTCCCTCCCGGTGGCGGCCTCCAGTCCTCCCATGCTGTCGCCCTGGAAGAGGTGCAGCGAATATGGGTTGTTCACCGCAAGCAGCAGGTAGTCGGCGTCTCCGAAGCGGCGGCGGTATTCCACCAGCTCTATATTGCCGTAACCGTACGCCCTGCCTATGTCGGTGATGCGGCGCGTTATCATCTTTGGCCCCACCACGTAGAGGAACTTGCGCACCCATGCGGGTATGAGCTTCTCCATGTATTCCTTGGTCACCCGGCGCTTGCTCTCCACCACGATCTTGCCTATCGGCATGCCGATTATCTCCTCGATGCCGCCGAAGAGGGCGTCAAGGTTGTCCGATTCGCAGAAGAGCATGCGGTGTTCGGGGTCGCGTGACTCCACGATGGTCCCATCGCTCTTCCACAACTGCCCGCGCCCCACCATCAGCGGCACTCCGCAGCTCCTGCAGCGCTTTAGACCTGCCATGGAATCCCCTCCGTACGCGTAGCCGACTCCCTCCAACAACATAGACCCGGAAATGCCAGGATGCGGCCTTTCGGTCTCTCTTTGCATCCGCGCCTTGCGCCCTGATAACTGACATCCGAGTTCAGTAGTCATGTTACCAAGAGGTTTATAAAAAGGCAAGGGCAAGGGATCGGATTCTTAGAACGCTTCTATGGGCACTGAGCTGTGCCTTTCAGGCTGCCCCTTAACCACCGTTTCCGCAGATCCAGCCGGCATACTCTCAGCCTCTCCGGCCGATCCTTGAGGCGCAGGATGCTGTCTTCCTCAATCACTTGTTTATTACAATGCGTAAAGGTGAAATTCAAAGGGCTGAACCCGCTTGCCATTCAGATCCGCATAGCTTGGCCTCGGCATCCCCAGCCTCTTATAATCAGTGCATTCCCGGGGATGGCGGCAAGGGGCGACGGAAGGCGTCGGTCCATGATGATCTACTTGAACGGAAAGATAGTTGACGAGGCAGATGCCCTCCTCCCGGTGCGCGACCGCGGAGTGCTCTTCGGGGACGGCCTCTTCGAGACGGTTCGCGCCTATGGGGGCAGGCCCTTCCGGTTGGGCCGCCACCTGGCGCGCCTGCGGCAGGGATGCGAGGAGCTGCGCCTGGCCCTGCCCTTTCCGGACGACGAGATAGAGGAGGCCATCAGCCGGCTCTACCGCCTCAATGTAGGCGAGGGCGATGCCTACGTGCGCATAACCGTCACCGGGGGGCTTTTCGACGGCAGCAGAACCCTGGAGAGGTCGGCGCCGCCCAACCTCTTCGTGGTGGTGGAACCGTACCATGGGTACCCGCAGGAGTTCTACCGCCTGGGCATGCGCCTTATCCTGGCCGCGGCGCGGCGCAACTCCACCTCTCCCCTATCCCGCTTGAAGAGCGCCAACTACCTGGAGGCGCTCATCGCCAAGCAGGAAGCGCGGGCCCGGGGAGCGGACGAGGCCCTCTTCCTCAACGAGCTCGGCGAGGTGGCCGAGGCGGCGTCCGCCAACATCTTCTGGGCTAAAGGCGGGACGCTGTTCACTCCGGCAGAGGAATGTGGCATCCTTGCTGGCATCACCCGGGAGGCAGTGCTGGAGCTGTGCGAGGAAGAGAATATCCGGTGCGAACAGGGGCATTACCACCTGGACGCGCTCCTTAAGGCGGATGAGGCTTTTCTCACCGTGAGCACTGGAGAGGTGGTGCCAGTCAGGGAAATCGAGGGTCGTAGATTCCCCGGACCCTGTCCCGGCCCCCTCACCACCCTTCTCACCTCCGCCTACCGAAGGTTGGCGGGCGAGGAAACGGGAAGAACGGGTGGTTGATTCCCGGCCGTTTGCTCTCCGGGGAGAATTCATCGTAAAATTATCCCGCAACATCACATGCAACCAGGGCGTACCTCGGACCAGTGAAGGGGGTGGGGTGATGTGCTCACACACCAGGCGAAGGGTCTTTTCCTGCATTTCCATCCTGGCGCTCGCGCTGGGCCTTGTTTTCTGCGCGGCCTTCAAGCCGGAGCAGGCCCGGGCGGAGAGCTGGACGCGGGAAGCGGAAGGGGGCTTTACGGGCGGGTTCAACCAGATGCAGCTGGACGTATCCGCAACCGCCGTCTTCGATGACGGGGGAGGCAGCAAGCTCTACGCGGGCACCTTCAACCTGCAGGGAACCGGATGCCAGATATGGCGCTGCGACGGCCCCGACCCCGACGACTGGGTGCAGGTCAACGTCTCGGGGTTCGGTGACCCCAACAACATCGAGGTTACGGGCATGACCGTCTTTTCCCACGGGGGGACCACCTACCTTTATGCGGCCACCAACAACGGGGTCGGCGGATGCGAGATCTGGCGCACCGCAGGCCTGGGCGGGGTCCCCTACACCGACTGGACGCCCGTGGCCCCGTCGGGTTTCGCAGGCCCCAACTATTCCGCCATCCTGGACAACGACGGGGTCAACCTCTACGTGGGCACCTACAACCCCGGCGGCTGCCAGATATGGACCAGCAAGGGGACTCCGGTCACTCCCTACACCGACTGGGCACCCCTCGCTATGGGAGGATTCGGCAACCCCAACAACGTCGCCGTCTCCAGTTTTCGCATATTCGCGTCCGGCAACGGTTTCCTGCACGCGGGCACCCGGAACTCCGCGACCGGCCTGGAAGTGTGGTCGCTGACCCCCTTGGGCTGGAGCAGGGTGGATGCCGCGGTCGGGGTCGGCGGCGGATTCGGCAACCCCAACAACGTCGAGGCCGCATGCATGAGCGACCTGGTCGGGATCCTCTACGTGGGAACCGAGAACGGCAACGGTGGAGAGGTATGGGGCAGCGCCGGCTCCATGGCCGCCCCTCCCCCGCCCTATACCAACTACATCGATTGGGCGCCGCTGGCGGTGGCGGGCTTCGGCAACCCGAACAACACGGGGATCACATCCCTGGTCCCCTACGGCGGCTGGATGTTCGCCGGCACCCTCAACCCCACCCAGGGGATGGAAGTCTTTTCCGCAGTCCCGGGGCCGTTCCCGCCCCCCGTACCCTGGCCCTGGGCTCCCCAGGCGCAGGGAGGCCTTGGCGACCCGAACAATATCATGGCAACCCGCCTGGAACTTTTAGGGGGAAATCTCTGGCTGGGCAGCATGAACCATTTTACCGGCTGCGAGACATGGGTTAAGCCGGGGCTGGCCGGTACCTGGGCGCAGGTCAACATCAACGGTTTCGCTCCCAACAACAACGGAATCGCCGAATGCATGGCCGAGTTCCACGGCAGCCTGCTGGTGGGCGCGTCCAACCGCACCACCGGATGCCGCGTCTTCCTCCGCGATGCCGCGGGGTGGATCCAGGTCAACCAGGATGGATTCGGTAACGACCTTAATTCCACCGTGTCGTCCATGGCCGTGTTCTCTCACGGGGGCACCGAGTACCTGTAAGCGGGAACGACCAACCAGTCGGGTGGATGTGAGATATGGCGCAACGCCGGGGTGGGCGGTCCTCCCTATAGCGACTGGGTTTTGGTGAGCCCGCCCGGATTCGGCTCCGCGAACAACATGGCAGCCGAGAGCATGACCGTGTGCTCGCACGGAGGGACCGACTACCTATACGTGGGCACCACGAACAACCTCAGCTCCTGCGAGGTGTGGCGCACCGCCGGGGTGGGGGGCCCGCCCTACGCTGACTGGACTTTGGTCTGCGCCCCCGGGTTCGGAGATGCCAACAACTACGGCGCCACCAGCATGGTCAGCTCCGGGAGCGAAATCTTCGTGGGCACCACCAACTATACCAGCGGCGCTGAGCTCTGGCGCAGCGCCGGGGTGGGAGGGCCGCCCTATACGGACTGGGCCCAGGTCAACGTTGACGGTTTCGGGGACGCTTTCAACGGCTGCATATCAGCCCTGTTGATGGGGAACGGCTTCATCCACGCAGGAACAGAGAACTTATCCACGGGTTGCGAGATGTGGCGATCATCCATGGTGGGAGGGCCGTCGTACACGGACTGGATACAGGTCAACGCGGACGGGTTCGGAGACGCCCACAACACCAACATCTCCTCTCTCGTCTCCTTCAACGGCGGGCTCTACGCGGGCACGGCCAACGGAGTCACCGGAGCCGAGATATGGAAGTCATATGGGAACAGGGGGCCGCCTTATGCCGACTGGGTCCAGGCCAACGTGGACGGTTTCGGGAACGCCCGTAATACGAGCGCGAGTTCCCTGTCCAGCGAGTCGGGAACGCTCTACGTGGGCACCGCGAATCTTTTTGACGGATGCGAGTTATGGAGCGCTCCGGGGGCAAGGATAGTGTCGGTCTCCCCGTCTTCCGCTCTTCACGGGCGAACACTCGACATAGACATCGTCGGAGCCGATACCGACTTCAAGAACGGGGTGTCGCAAGCCGTCTTCTCCGGATCGGGTATCACCGTCAATTCCACCGTCGTGACCGACGCCACTCACGCCCGGGCCAACGTTACCATAGAATGGGATGCCGCCCCGGGAACCCGCGACGTGAACGTTACCACCGGTTGGCAGAATCCCCATCCCCTGCAAGACGGCTTCACCGTCAGCTCTGCCACCTGGTACCTGGCCGAGGGGTCCACCGACGGGGGCATGGAGACCTTCCTGCTGGTGCAGAACCCCGCGGGCACCGCCGCGGTGGTGGACATCACCCTGCAGACCGACTCCGGAGAGGTCAGCCCCTCCCAGCTGCAGGGAGTGACCATCCCCGCCGGCTCCCGCCGCACCTTCAAGCTGAACGAATACGTGACCACCTTCAATGTCTCCAGCAAGGTCGTGGCCACCTCCGGGCAGGTCATCTGCGAGCGGGCCATGTACGGGGATTCCCGGACCTGGGCGCACGACTCCATCGCCTACTCTCCTTAAAACTTACTGGTTCAGCTTGCATATTAACCACGGTTGAAGGTCAGCCGCTGCCTGCTGGCCGAAAACGTGCCCCGGGCCGATCTAAAGGCCGCCTTCCCCGCTGCTGCCGCTTCTGCCGCGGCCATCGCAAGCGTTAATGGGACCGGACTCTTGCCTGGACCTTCGGAGCAAACCGTTCTCTTTTTGCGTCAAGCCAAGAACATAAGTATTTTCATGCGCAGAGAAAGGATGAGCGGAATGACCCGGCGCGGCAAGAAGGTGGCGCGCGGCAACCCCTGTGCTATGATTTCCCCGTGAAATTTGAATGCCATCATCTAAGCAGGGATTCGAGGCGGGCAGGGAGGTTGTGAAGCCGGAGGACCTCTCCTCGCAGATAGCCTCCGAGCTGGGCGAGCGCATCATCCGCATGGAGCTCAAGCCGGGAGAGAGGATCGTGGAGGCCCGCCTTTCCAGGGAGCTGGGGGTCAGCCGTTCACCCATCCGCGAGGCCCTGCGCATGCTCTCCGAAAAAGGGCTGGTGGAACTGCAGCCGCGCCACGGGGCGAGGGTCAGGGAGATGACCGCCGAATCCATCATCTGGCTGGACGAGGTGCTCCGGGAGCTGCTGGCGCTGATCTGCGCCCTGGCAGCGAGGCGGCGCACCGAGGAGACCATCAAGCCGGTGGCAGCCGCCCTCAGGAAGCTGGAGGAACGGGCGGAGAAGGGAGATGTCCGGGGATATCTGGACGGCATCATCGAGTTCGGACTGGCCTCGTGCCGGGCGGGGGGCAACCAGGTCCTCGAGGATCTGGTCCGCTACCTCTGGCCGGTGACCAGCCGCATCCTCTACGCCTCCCTGTCCCAGCAGAAAAACGAGCTGCGGGTCAACGTGCGGTTCTTCCAGGTGCTACTGCGCTGCTACCGCGAGGGCGACGAGGATAATGCCTCCCTGGTGGCCCGGGAGATGGTGGACCACGACGAGCGTTTCGCCCTCAAGACCATCGCCGGCTTAGGAAACAGAGACGTTTCAAAGCCCTCGCGCAATTGATCCATGATTCTAATAAACCCATTCAAAATTGCGTAAGGGAAATGGCACTCCCCGTAGTGAAGCCCACAACCCTTTCCACGGCAGCGGAAGCAGAAGCTCTTTCTGGAAAGGCCTGTCATAATCCGAGATATCAACAAAATTCAACGTCAGGGGAAGGAAGGGATCCTTACCACCCCGTTTTTACCCAAACCTGTAAGGAACCGCATGCATTGCTTAAAGTGAGGTATTATCTGGTATCGGTGCTATAGATCCTAAATCAAAGATGGACTCATCACCCAATAGAAAACAAGATTAATGTAGTCAACACCGATCTGCTAGAAGAAGCGATAGCGTTCCGCTTCAAGTAGCTGTAGTGGATGGAGAGGATCTTACGGGAGACTGAGGACATGCTCAAGGCACTTCCCATATACAATAAGAAAGGCGCCAATACAGATCATGCCTACTGCTTCTTGCTGGCTCTTATGCACGTGAAAGCGCACGAATGAAGGCCGGATTTTCCCTGCGAATGGGAAGGCGTAGGGCAAGATTTTGAGACCTTCAACTAAGGTAAGATGGGTGGGAACAAAAAATCTAGATGTTCTGGAGCCCTTCGCGAAATGCGCTGTCAAGGTCTTCAAGGCCATGTGCGAGGTTATGCCTCCCACAGCGAGATTGGTGCAGGCATAGTGTTAAGGCCGACTTTGCATGCCTTAAAACGCTTTTTACCTGGCATGTTGAAAATCCGAATGAAGAAGAGACTTCTAATGGCACTCTTTATACGCTTAGCAAGAGATAATTTGGATGATCAGTCAAACAATAGTTGGATCCATTGAACCACCGCATACCATGCAATATTTTGCGAAAGGCCTGTTGGAACTTCCGCAAAAACGGCAAGACAATTTATGGCCAAGGATCCTTCCAATTATGGTTTTTGATATCCTCGGATTCAGATCCAGTGAAGCTCCGCAATTAGAGCAGAATTTTGCACTATTTCGGTTTGTGGCATTACATCTTATGCAAAAATTCTGATATTGAGGCGCCTTCTGCGCACCTCCATCGAGAAGTTCCGGCTCCCTTTTGAGATTTTGCTGATTAACATACTCATCTTTGATTATGGCACCGTCACACAATTCAACGATCCTCTGGGAATAGTTAGCAACATTTCGATCGTGGGTCACCACCACGATCGTTCTTCCCTCCCTATTCAGGCTCTGCAGAATAGCCATGACTTCCTTGCCAGAGGTTTGATCGAGCGCTCCTGTTGGCTCATCGGCAAGAATCACCGAGGGTTGGTTGACAATCGCTCTGGCTATGGCCACTCGCTGGCGCTGACCACCTGAGAGCTCATTAGGCTTGTGCCGCATACGCTTTTCCAGGCCCACGGCGGAAAGTGCCTGTTTTGCTGCATCTTCCGCTTTCCTCTTGGGAACACCAGCATATTGCAAGGGTACCATCACATTATTAAGAGCATCCTCATAAGGTAGAAGGTTGAACGACTGGAATACGAACCCGATGTACTTGTTCCTGATCTTCGCCAACTGCTCATCTTCCAATGAGCTCACATCAGATCCGCTGATGATAACCTTTCCTGAAGTCGGCTTATCGAGGCATCCTATTATCTGAAGGAGGGTGGATTTTCCGCATCCGGAAGGGCCCATTATGGAAATCATCTCTCCCTGTCCTACCCGCAGATTTATACCTCTTAGCGCATGCACCTGTGTATCGCCCATGCAATAAATTTTCGATATACTTTGAAGTTGTAGGACAGGCGCTTTCATTTGCCATTCTTCCTTTTCTTGAGAAACCCGCGTTTTATCCTTCTGTTTGTGGAAAATTATAATGGAATCCCACTCGCTAATCACCACCTCTTTGGGTCATTAGCCCTTTTCCCTTATTCGGTAATCCGATTCATGAGCAACTCCATGCACTCTCAAGATGCGCATTGGCTTTCATTTACGTTTGCCCTATAAAATAACTTACAAGCCCTCTTGCGCAAAAGAAGCGGATTTGGACCTTTGGCTATGGGGATGGAAACGGGAGGAGACATAAGGCCATGGGTGAAGGGAAGCTGAACTTTCCGTCTATCATCCGAAAAATTGCTAGGCTGCTCTGAGAGGACAGGGGGCTTCTGCGCGTATCGAGAGCATGACCGTTCCTCCTATGATTAGAGCGAAGGAGCACAGCCGCAGAGCGGTCAAAATGGGGGATTTGGGGAACTTCTCGTTGAGCACCACCATTCCCAGGACGATGGGAACGACTTCCATGATGCCGTTGTAGATGGGCGCCACCACCGTGGCCATCCCCCTCTGCAGCGCCGCCTGCAGGACGACGAAGCCGGGCAGGTAACCGGCTATACACGCGGCAGTGAAGACTATGAACAGCGGCCAATCCTTGCCCCAGTACATCAACAGCAGCCGGGTGAAGACGGCGGCGATGCCGAAGAGCAAGCCCACCGAGATGCCCAGCCCGGCGGCCTCGCGGGAGGGGTTTCCCCGCATCAGCAGGGGAACGGCGATGGCGGCGCCGAAGATGACCGCTGCCACCACCCATATCTCGTAGGGGTGTACGAGCACGTCTTCCGGCAATCCCTCCAGCAGGGAGAGGGCGATGAAGGTTACCCCGAGGACGCTCATGCCCATTCCCAGGAAGTCCAGCCTGCGCGGCTTCTCCCCCAGGTGCCGCATGGCCAGCCAGGACGGTATGACCACGCCCGAGGCGATGATGGGCTCCACGATGGAAACCGGAGCAAAGGACAGGGCCGCCATGTACAGGGCGAAGCCGGAAACGTTGGCCGCCTGGGCCAGCAGCCAGGGGCGGTTGGTGATGAACGACCTGATAAGGCTCCACGACAGCTTCACCTTGACCTCGGGAAGGGATAGCACCGCTCTTTTCTGCAGGAAGATGGCCGTGTTTATCAGCACCGAAGCGGCTGCGGCTACCAGCAAGGCAAGGACTGTCTTCACGAACCACCCCATGGCCTCGCGTCCGGCCTAAGGGGCCCGAAACCTCGGTACGCAGCGGCGCTCATCATCTGTAATCGCCCTTTCTCCACTGGAATGGCCGCCTTCAGGCGAGCTCCGCCGGCAGGCGGCGGGCTATGCGGATCTCCCTTCCCCTCCAGGAGGCCAGGTAGGCGTATGCCTCCACTCCGGCCTCCACCGCCTTCGAGAGCGCCTGGGCGAACGAGGGGTCGGCGACCCGGTTAGGGCGGAAGAGCCGCGCAGCCGGATGCTTGACCATGAAGACCGCGCAGGCGCGCAGACCCCGGGCACACGCTTCTTGTAACTCCCCCATGTGGCGGGCTCCCCGGGTGGTGGGGGCGTCGGGAAAAAGCGCCACTCCTTTCTGCACCAGGGTGCATCCCTTCACCTCCACCAGGCAGTCCTGCTCTCCCTGGAGCAGAAAGTCCATGACGCTGCCGCCGAAATGCGCCTCCCTCCTCCAAGAGCTGAAACCGGCGAACTCCTCTAGCCGGCTCTCGGACAATGCCTCCTCGAAGAGCGCGTTGGGCAAGCGGGAGTCGATGTTTACCCATCCCTGGGAGCAGCGCACCCCTATGAGCGTCCAGGAGGTGCTCCGCCCGGCCGAGCGCGCCCTTTGCAGCCGCACCTCCGCTCCGGCCCGCAGGAGTTCGGTGAGCCGGCCCGGGTCCGGCAGGTGGGCGAGTTCCTTTCTCCCGCCCACCACCACCTCCGCCAGGAAACGGTTGGGGCGGGCCAGGAAAACGCCCTCATCCCACGCATCAAGCAACATGCGGCCATGTTAAACCCTGCCCGCCGGGGTGACAACCGCAATCCCCATTTGGGCAAGTGCCGGCATAGCGTCGAGAAAACACCGCGGACGCTAAGCGCCCTCTAAAGTGCCGCAACGCGCCGTTCACCCCTTCAGCAGGCCCGCCGGCCCCCGCCGCACTTCAGCGGCATCTCCAAGAATTCCGATATATATTGATATGGGACATCCCCATCCTGCCCCGGATCGGGCAGAATGAGCAGAAGAGGCGGAGCATGGATGACAGCGGACAGGTCAGGGGAGAGATAGCGGCCGCAGGAGAGGAGGACCGGACCGGCACCTCCGGTGCCGGAACTTCTGGGAGCGGCCCGGCCGAAACCTCCTCGGGGCCCGAGAAGCACCTCTCCCCGGAGGAAAGGGAGGAGCTTCGCCATGTAATAGAAACGGTTAACCGCCTCATCGCTGCCAGCAAATCAATCTCTCTTTATCCTTTGCATCATCCGGTAGCCCAGGGAGCCCTGGACATGCTCTCCCAGGTCCTACAGCGCTTCTTGGAAGCCTACGGCGAGTTCACCCTGGGAGTGAAGAAAGGCGTGATCACCTACCGCCACTGGGCTCTGGGAGCGAAGGTTGATTCCTTCCGCCAGTTCGCCTCCACCCTGCGCAACCTCAACATCAGCCGCTTCACTTTGGTCCCCGGCATCGACCAAGAGGAGCTGAAATCCTTCCTCTACCTGCTCACGGCTGACCCAGAGAGGGTGGAGATGCAGGGTGGGGCGGAGACACAGCTCTTCGTCGCCGGGGTCACCCACGTGGCCCTGGAGTTGAGCGAGTCCCGAGAGAAGTATCGCAAGGAAGAGGAGGGTGAGGAGGAGGCCCGCGAGCGCGGCCCGGTAGATCTTCTGCAGATGCTCGAGGAGGCCCTCCGGGGTTTCGCCGAACGGCTGCAGGAGCTGGCGGAACTGATGCTCGATCCGGAGCAGCTGGCCTTCTCCCTGCGCCACCTGGCGGTGCGCGGCAGGCCCATAACCCAGCTCTCCCAGCTGGTGGAGGGCATCTACCTCTTCCTCAAGAAAGCCGCGGAGATCATCGACAAGAACTTCCCCCATCGCCGCTCCGATTACTACCGCTGCATGGCCGAGGCCATACTCTTCCTGGACACCTCCATCCGCAACGAGCTGCTGCTGCGGCAGATGCTCCCCAACCTCAGGGAGGATCCCTTCAATGCGGAGCTCCTCTCCAGCTTCACCACCCAGGAGATCAGCGACGTCCTCTCCTACTTCCTGCCCACCGCCCAGGAACTCATCCCCAAGACCCGCGCCCTCCTGCGCCTGGTGGGCTTCTCACCAGCGGAGGTGGAGGAAGCGGTGGAGCTGCTCAAGGACAAGCTCATCGAGAACGGCGACGTCTCCCCCGCCCTGGTCTCCGCGCTGGAAGCGGGAATGGAGAGGGACGCTTCCGCTGGCCCGACCCGCAAGCTCCCCACCCTGGAAGAAGTGGCGGAGTTCTTCCGCGAGTACAGTGAGGAGGACATCCAGGCCATCAGCGCCATCTCCGAGATGGATCTGGAGAAAGAGCATATCGTCCAGTCCACCCCCGTCCTGCTCAACCTGCTGCGGCGGGGAGAGGAGATAAACAACCTCGCCGTGGTCTGCGGTCAGCTGGAGGAGAACTTCTGGAAGCTGCTGGAGATGAGGAGGCTGGATCTGGCCGCCGACCTGCTGGAGGAGTTCAAAGAGCTGCTGGGGAACATGCGGCCCGCCTACGCTCCCCTGCGGGAGCGGGTGCTGCTCCTGGTCAACGAAGCCGCCAGCCCGGCCGCCATCCGCTCCGTCATCCGGAACTCCGCCGCCCACCGCGATGAGCCAGGGATGTTGGAGGGCTTCAAGCAGTACATGCGGGTGCTGCGGGAGGACGGGATCATGGCCATGGTCAACGTGCTCGGGGACGAGGAGGACATGTCCCTGCGCAAGTTCATCAACGACGTGCTGGTGGAGCTGTCGCGGGGGTATGACCACCTCCTGATCATGAGGCTGCAGGACGACCGCTGGTACCTGGTGCGCAACCTGGTCTCTGTCCTGGGCAGGATCCGCTCCAACGCAGCCCTTCCATCCCTGCGGCAGACCCTCTATCACCCCAATCCCAAAGTGCGGGCGGAAACCATCCGCGCTCTCGGCTTCATCGGGGGCCACGAGGCGGGCAGCATCCTCGTGGAGGGCCTCTCCTCCCCCGACCGCCAGACGCGCATCCTCTGCATCCGCTGGCTGGGCCGGCTGGAGGAACGTAGAGCCCTCGGCCCCTTTTACCAGATGTTGGAAACCCTCAAGGACAACCGGTCCGAGGACCTGGAGGTGAAGAAGGAGATCGTCATCGCCTTGGGGAAAGCGGGAAATCTCGACACCTTTCCCGTGCTGGAGAAGTACTCGCGCATGAGCAAGTTCGGATACCGGGAAGAGTGGGAGGAGATAAACGAGGCAGCCAGGCAGTCCCTGCGCCTGCTGGAGGAGAAGTTCCCCCACGCCCGCCGGGGACGGAGGTGAGCGACCCGAGAGGCGGGGGTGGACCTCGCCGGCGCCGGCAGAAAGAAGAAGCGGAGATGACGGACAGTGAGCGATGAGGTGACCCAGCCGCAGGAAGACCTGCTGGAGCGCAAGGAGCAGCGCATCGACTACTTCCGCACCAAGAACCTGGTGGAGCGGGCGCGGGAGCTCCTGTCGCTGTTCATGGCGGCCAAGAAGAACATGGGCATCTACCCTCCCCACCATCCCATCTGCGTGGAATCAATCGTCGCCTTCTTCAAGGGCTACCGCTCCTACTTCCAGCTGGCCGAGGATTTCCAGCTGCGCATCGTGGGGGAGGAGCTCTACTTCGAGGAGAAGCTCATGCCCCGGGAGAGCGTGCTCTTCTACTCGCTGGTCAAGGATTGCGAGGAAAGGCAGATCGGCGGTATCACCATCATGCGCGGCCTCTCCCCGGAGGAGCTGGCCGACTTCCTCTACCTGCTCAACCTGGATCCCCGGGAACTGGACAAGCGCGGGGGCATCCGCAGCGAGATGGGCAAGCGCGGCATCGTCCACATCACCTTGGCCGACCCGGGAGCCTTCGAGGAGATGAAAAAGGAGGAGCGGCGGCGCGCCTCCCACCGCGAGGAATACTTCAACGCCGTGGACGTCATCCGCGAGCTGGCGGAAGAGGCGGTGAGCGGCAAGCGCCTCAAGGCGAGCAAGGCCAACAAGGTGGTGGGGTCCATACTCAACCGGGTGGTGGAGAACCGTTCGGCCATCCTCGGGCTGGCCACCATCAAGAGCTACGACGAGTACACCTCCTTCCATTCCGTCAACGTGCTCATCCTCTCCCTGGCGCTGGGCTCCATGCTCCCCCTGGACCGCCAATCTCTGATGATCCTGGGCACCGGGGCCTTGCTGCACGACATCGGAAAGGTGACCATCCCCGCATCCATCCTCAACAAGCAGGGCCCGCTGTCCAGCTCGGAATGGGAGCTGATGCGCCGCCACCCGGTGATCGGGGCGGACATCCTCATCAGCCAGCCGGGGATCCATCCCCTCTCGGTGGTCATCGCCTTCGAGCACCACCTCCGCTACGACCTCAAGGGCTACCCCGAGGTCTCGGAGAAGAGCGAGCTGTCCCTGTTCTCCCGCATCGTGGAGATCGCCGACGTGTACGACGCCATGACCACCGACCGCCCCTACCAGAAGGCCAAGGACCCCCAGCAGGCCATGCGCATCCTGGCCAAGGACTCCGGCAGCGCCTTCGACCCCGTGCTGGTCAAGGTGTTCATCGACATGATGGGCTTCTACCCGGTGGGAACCCTGGTGCGCACGGCGACGGGGGAGACCGGTATCGTCTACGAGCAGAACGAGGGGGACAGCACCGCCCCGGTGGTCAAGATAATCCGCGACGCCCACGGCGAGGAGGTGGAGCCCCGCCTGGTGGACCTCACTCCCCTGAAAGAGAAGGTGATGGAAACGGGCCGGGCGGTCATCGAGGCGGTCAACCCGCGGGAGCTGGGCATCGACATCAGCGAGTACTTGTGAGTCACACAGCCCCGCTCCTGGTGGGGGCTGCCAGATGCCCAGATCCGGGGGCAAGGCGCTCGCGAATGCGCCGAATATGTCTTTTGGACTGACCGCTTATCCAGCATCCGTCAAAAACCCAATCGAAGGGGCGGACTGATCTCTTCGGGCGACATCATGCAAGACGGACCGCCCTTTTACCGCTTTTGACATGAACCGACGTTGAAAGCGGTGCGGGCCGCGAGCGGGACACGGCCGCGGCTGCAGAGCGCTTGTCGTAATCCATCACGCCGAGAGGCTAAAGCTCCGCCTACTTTTTTTCGATCCTTTTATAAGGGGATGTGGGATGTGAATTTATCGGAAGGGTGCGTGATGGTCATGTATGCAGGCAGACGGGCATACGGGGCAGGTCCCGGCGAGGGGGCCGGGTGGTGGAGAGGTCGGATACTCCCCTTCCTGGCGAGAACGCTGATCGCCGCTCTTTTGGCATCGGCGCTCATCCCCTTCCCGGCGATCAATCCGGCAAGGCCAGCTGCGGCCTCGCCGGAGCAGGAGCCATCCCCATACGGCCTGGGCCTACAGCTTTCCCCTCCTGGAGATTACCCCCAGTGCGAGATCCCCTTCATGGCTGCGACCTCCCTCCCCTCCGCCGTGGATCTCTCCGGCCAGCTCCCCCCCATCGGAGATCAGGGCCAGCAGGGCAGCTGCGTGGCCTGGGCCACCGGCTACTACTACCACAGCTGGCTGCAGAAAAGGGAGCACACCGGCTGGAACCTGCAGAGCAGCTGGTACCAGTTCAGCCCGGCCTTCATCTACAACCAGATCAACGGCGGCACGGACTACGGCTCCACCTTCCCGGACGCCTTTGACCTGCTCATGAACAGCGGCTGTACCGACCTGGCCCAGATGCCCTACAACCAGTACGACTACACCACCCAGCCCAACTCCTTGCAGCGCAATGCGGCCCGGCAGTACCGCATCAACAGCTATTCCAACATGTGGAGGTTGAGCCAGATACCCTCTCCCACACCGGCGCCCATAGAGAACGCCAAGGCCTGGCTGGCCTCCGGGAACATCCTGGTCATGGGCATACCCATATTCCGCGATTTCCCCGGCTGGGGAGGTCCCAACACCTACTATTACGATTACAACGAGTGGTCGGGCCTGGTGGGTCACCATGCGGTAACCATCTGCGGGTACAATGATAACGCCAATCCCGGAGGCCACGACGCCGACCACCGGGGCGGATTCAAGATGGCCAATTCCTGGGGCAGCTCTTGGAACAATGGGGGGTACATATACCTCAGCTACGATTTCGTGAAGCGGTACGTGCCGGAAGCATGGACCATGCAGGACCGCACGCCGGACACCCCCAGCATCAGCTCCCTGAGCGCCTACTGCGGGAGGCCGGGCAGCTCCGTGACCATATACGGCACCAACTTCGGGGCCCTGCGCCGCAATGCCTGGGTCTCCTTCAACGGCATCAGCGCCAGCGTGTCCTCCTGGACCAACGAGAGCATCACCGTGACCGTGCCTTCCAACTTCGGCGGTGGCCCGCTGCGGGTGTACGACTGGGAGGGCAACCCCAGTAACCCCGTCAACTTCACCGTGGGGAACCCTTCGCTCTCCTCGATATCCCCAACTTCCGGCCCGTCCGGCACCCAGGTGACCCTGAGCGGTTCCAACTTCGGGGCGTCCCGGGGGAGCTCCTACGTGAACTTTGGCTCCACCCAGGCCGCCACCTACGATTCCTGGAGCGACACCCGCATCGTCTGCCGGGTACCCGACATCTCTACGGGAACCGTGCAGGTCAAGGTGACCACCGGGGTGGGGACCACCGTGGGGTTGGACTTCACCGTCACCCCATCGCCTCCCTCCCTCAGTTCCATCTCCCCCACTTCCGGGACTGCCGGCACCCAGGTGACCCTGAGCGGTTCCAACTTCGGGGCGTCCCGGGGGAGCTCCTACGTGCTCTTCGGTTCCACCCAGGCCGCCACCTACGACTCCTGGAGCGACACCCGCATCGTCTGCCGGGTACCCGACATCTCTACGGGAACCGTGCAGGTCAAGGTGACCACCGGGGTGGGGACCTCGAACGGGTTGGACTTCCGGGTGTATAAACCCTCCCCATTCCTGAGCTCCGTCTCTCCTAGCAGCGCTCCTCCCTATGCCGAGGTCACCCTGACCGGATACCATTTCGGCGACACCCGGGACTCCAGCTATGTCCTTTTCGGAGAAGAGACGGCCTACAGTTACAAATCATGGAGCGACACCCGCATCGTCTGCCGGGTGCCCGACATCTCCCCGGGCACGGTGCAGGTCAAGGTGGTCGTGCCCGATGCCGGCACCTCCAACGGGATCAACTTCACGGTGAACCGGCCCGCCGTGGTCATAGAGTCTCTGTCTCCCACCTCCGGCCCGGTGAGGACCTCGGTGGCAATAACCGGATACGGTTTCGGGAGCTCCACCGGCTCCAAGGTATATTTCGGTTCGGTCGAAGCCGAATGGAACTTATGGAGCAACACCCGGATAGACTGCTTTGTGCCCAACATCTCCCCGGGCACGGTGCAGGTCAAGGTGGTCAACGGAACGGGCACCTCGAACGGGGCGGACTTCACTGTCACCTCCTCACCGCCTTCCCTCAGTTCCGTTTCCCCCTCCTCCGGGCCCGCCGGCACCCAGGTGACCCTGAGCGGCTCCAACTTCGGATCGTCGCGGGGCAGCTCCTACGTGCTCTTCGGCTCCACGCAGGCCACCACCTACGATTCCTGGAGCGACACCCGCATCGTCTGCCGGGTGCCCTCTCTGCCCGCAGGTACCGTGCAGGTCAAAGTGGTCACCGCTGGGGGGACCTCGAACGGGTTGGACTTCCGGGTGAGCGTGAACGACACCTACGAGCCCAACGACTCCTTCGAGCAGGCCTACGGGCCCCTGCAGGCAGGGAGGGAGTACAGTTCCTACATCATGCCCGGGGAGAGCAAGGATTACTACTGCCTGGACCTGCCTCAAGGTTGCCGCACCTTGCGCGTACTGCTCGCCGGCATCCCCCAGGGCTGCGACTACGACCTCTACGTCTACGGCGCGGACCGGGGGCTTTTGGCCTTCTCCAACCGGGGGGGCAATTCCGATGACGAGGTGGTCATCCAGGATCCCGCTGCCGGGCGCTGCTACCTGGAGGTGCGTTCCTGGTCAGGCAGCTCCGCCGAGTCCGCCTACCGGCTCTCCTTCCAGATCGAGCAGGTGACGGATACCTACGAGCCCAACGACTCCTTCGAGCAGGCCTACGGGCCCCTGCAGGCCGCGACCGATTATCTGTCCTATATCTCGCGGGATGGGGATGAGGATTTTTACCGAATCAGCATCACCGAGGAATGCGCCTCCTTCACCGTCCGCCTTGAGAACATAGCGGATGGCTGCGATTATGATCTGGCAGTCTATGATTCCGGGCGCCACTCGGTGGGAAGCTCCGTCCGAGGCGGCAATGACCCGGAGGTATGCAACGTTGATGATCCTTCCGCGGGTACCTTTTTCATACGGGTCTACCCTTACCATGGCCACTCCGAAAGCGTAGCCTACCGCCTGCGGGTGGAGGTCGAGGAGGAGGACGGGGGCGCTCCCGTGGTGGAATCCCTCTCGCCTCCCTATGGAAAGAGAGGGGAGGGCTTCGTGATCTCGGGCCGGGGCCTCTCCCCTACAGGCACGGCACCCACGGTAACCCTCGACGGCGTGCCCTGCGAGGTGACTTCCTACGATGATTCTCACGTTGACTGCCTCGTGCCGGAGGAAATAGGCACCGGCAGGAAACAGCTGCAGGTCCGGGCCGGGGGATCAACATCCGATACCATCGCCTTCCTGGTCTGTTCCGGCTACGTACATTTCCCTTACTGCTGTGACGGTCAGGGCATCAGCTCCTTCCTGTGCCTGCTCAACCCCGCGGGGGAAGGGGTCCCGGCGGTATTGGAGATGTGCAGCGGTTTCGGTGATTACCTCTATTGGGATCTCGACCTCGACCCGCATTCCCGCACCACCCTGAGGCCGGGGGACCTTCGCGGCGGCTTTTTCAGTGGCTCCTTGACCCTGGCCGCCGCGGGCGAGGTCATGGCCGAGCTCCCCTCTTACCAGTCGACCTCCGACAGCTTGGGTGGGGATACCGTCATCGGCGCCACCCGGACCTCCGAGAGGTGGTACTTCGCCGAGGGATACACCGGGAGGGGTTTCCGGGAGACCATTCACGTTCAAGTCCCCGGAGACCGGGATGCTGCCCTGACCTTCCGTTTCCAGACCGAGGAGAGGGGCGAGGTGGTCATAGGCGGCCTGCGAGCCCGCTGCCATGAGGAAGCCACCTCGTTCTCCGTCAATGACTTGCTGGGAACCGGTTACCAGTGCAGCCTCACCGTGGAATCTGACGTTCCCGTGGTGGCGCAGCGCGACATCGAATTCACTTACATCAGCAGGAGTGGTGAGTGCTGGCAGGGGGTTCACAGGATCCTTGGAGCCGTTTCCTTGGGGCGCGATTTCCTCTTCGCCGAGGGTACCACCCGTGACGGTTTCGACGAGTGGCTGACCATCCAAAACCCCTCCGCCCAGTCCATCGAGGTGAGAGCCGAGTTCCAGGTGGGCGAGGGGCAGGGGTCCAACCTGACCCGGGACTTCCGGGTGTCCGGCTGGCGACGCCTCACCGTCTTCGTGCCCGACATTGTCGGCAGGGGGAAGGACGTCTCGGTGCGGCTGACCTCCTCCGCAGAATTCCTGGCGGAAAGGCCCATGTACTTCCGCTACCGGGGATTCGGGGCCGATTGGGACGGGGGGCACTGCGCGATGGGGACCCCGGCGGCGGCGGAAGGATGGCTCTTCGCCGAGGGCTGCACCTACGGAGGTTTCCACGAGTGGCTTTGCCTGCAGAACCCCGGCGACGGGGATGCCCAGGTCGATGTGTACTACTATACCCAGGAGCGAGGCCTCCTGGCCGCCCGCAGGGTGAACGTGGCGGCTCGGCGGAGGGTGACCATTCGGGTCAACGACCACGCCGGGGGCAACCTGCAGCTGTCCTGCCGCCTGCAGGTGGTCTCCGGCCCCGCAATCGTGGCCGAACGCCCGTTGTACTTCACCCAGGGGAACCGTTGCGGAGGCCATACCGCCGTGGGGTTCCAGCAGCCCTGAAAGCGCCCCGGGCCGCCTGTGTCCTCCCGGTAAAGGCGCTCCCTCAGGACTCGCCTACTCCGCGGCGCCGCCACCAGTCGCGCAGCGCCGCCGCCGCGTCCACCGCCTCCTCGGCATCGGCGAAGATGGGGAATTCGGCGGAGCGGCGCGCGTTGAAAAGGGCCAGGTCGTTGGCCAGCAGGGCGAAGACTATGGGCTTCCCGCGCCGCCGGCAAACCTCCGCCAGTTCCGGCACCAGGTTGCGCTGGGCGTCCTTGAGACCGCCGGTGCTGAAGGCCTCGGGGTCAGTGGACATGCGGGAGATGAGGGCGAGGACCACCCCGTCTATGTAGTCCTCGCCGAGCAGCCGGTCCACGATGTACAGGCGCGACGCAGGGTCGTGCACGTCCCCCAGGTCCACCGGGTTGGATATCCTCACCACCCCGGCGTGGAGGCGCGCGGCGATATCGTCTTTGAGTTCCTCGCTCAGGGGCGGGAATTGGAAGCCGTGCCGGTGGCAGCGGTCAGAGGCCAGCACCAGCAGGCCTCCCGTGGGAGAGACCAGGGCGATGCGGTTCCCCCGCAGGGGAGGGAGGGAGAAGGCCTTGGCCATCCCGGCCAGCTCCCGCAGGCTGTGTGCGCGCAGCGCCCCCGCCTGGCGTAGGGCCGCCTCCATCACCCGGTCGTCGTTGGTCAGGGCGGCGGTGTGGGAGGTAGCGCTCTCCCGGGACAGGGGGGTGACGTTGGCTTTGTAGACCAGCACCGGTTTCTCGATACTCTTTACAACTTGTATAAATTCTCTTCCCCTCTGCACGTCCTCCAGGTAGAGGCAGATGACCTCGGTCCGGGGGTCCGAACCCAGGTATTCCAGGTAATCGACCTCGTCCAGGTCGGCCTTGTTGCCGGTGGACACGAACTTGGCGAAACCGACGTTCTCGCTGTAGAGGCGGATGAGCAGGTCCAGTCCGATGCCGCCACTCTGGGCGATGATGCTCACTCCACCGCGCTTGAGATCCGGGGGCACCGGGACGAAGGGCAGGCAGAGCCCGCTGTGGGCGTTGATGACGGTCAGGCAGTTGGGGCCGACGAAGCGGATCCCGTGTTGTCGGGCGATGCCCTTGAGCTGTTCCTGGAGCTCTTTTCCTTCCTCCCCCAGCTCCTCGAACCCCCCGCTGGGGATGGCCATCCTGGCGATGCCCTTACGTCCGCAGTCCTCCATCACCTCCGGAAGGGCCCGCGCGGGCACCATGGCCACAGCCAAGTCCGGGGCCTCCGGCAGCTCTTCCACCGAGGTATGCAATGGGATCCCCAGCACGGAGCCGCCCCGCGGGTTCACCGCATAGACCCTCCCCCCGTACTCCCAGTCGAGGAGGTTCTGCAGGATGTTGCGTCCCAGGTTGCCGGGGCGGTCGGAGGCCCCGATCACCGCCACGCTCTCCGCCTCGAAGATGCCGCGCATGGCGTGATTATACCAACCGGTAATGAGAGTAGTCTGCGCAAGCTAACCATCCAGCGGCCTGGGGGCATCCGGCCGGGCCCGCCTCCTGTCCCTGCCCACCTTGAGATGATGCTTGCCTGCGAGAGGTCTGCGGCTCAGCCGTACTCGATGACCACGCCGGTCCCGCCCCGGGGGTAGGAGAAGTCGATGGCCTCCTGCTCGCATATCTCCCAGCACGCGCCGCACTCCAGGCAGAGCTCCTGATAACGCGCAGCCAGCTTGGCCCGTCCGGCCTTCACCGTCCACAGGTTGAAGGAGCAGACCATCGCGCAGAGCCCGCACCCGTTGCACTTCTCCCGGTCGTAGCGGATGAAATCGCCCATCTTCTCCACGTCGACCCGCTTGACCAGGTCAAAGAAATCTATCTTCATCTCCTCGCCCCTGAGCTCGGCGTATCTCTCCTTGTCCTTCATCTATCCCACCTCCCGCTGGAAAAGTTCGCGCGGCACCGGTGCGTCCTGTTTCAGGTCCGGGTCCAAGTAGGGAGCCAGCCCCCGGAAGAGCCGGGCGACCAGGCGGAAGTAGGCCGCGTCCGGCATCCTGCGCACCAGCGGGATCCTCTCCTTGGCCTGCAGGAGGACCCGCTTGACGTTCTTCGGCCAGATGCCCCGCGCCAGTGGCTTGATGTACCTCCGCCCGAAATCCGCGAACTCCGGGGCCAAGTCCAGGAGGTGTTCCAGGTGCTGGTTGAAGCAGTCCATGTGAGCGTCCCCCCAGTCGAACACGATGGAGAAGGGATGGAGCATAGATACCTCCAGCAGCAGCTGGATCTGCCTGGTCATCAGCCTCGGGTCGAACACGGTGGAGTTCCACAGGTCCACGAACTCCGGCCCGAACTCGTGCTCCTTGCCCAGGTCGGAGGCCTTCCATCGCCTCTCGTATTCGGCTAGGGCCCTCTCGGAGACATCGCCCCGGGAGATGGCCCAGGCCGCCGTCTCCGCGGCTATGCGTCCGCTCATCAATGCATGCCAGACGCCCTCGGCCTCCAGGGGGCAGGGGAAGCCGGCGGCGTCTCCCACCAGCATCATGCCCCCTGTATAGGTCTTGGAGGGCTTCTTCAACCAGGGCAGGAGATGGGCCTGGTATTCGCGGGGCTTGGCCCCGATGGCCTTGCACATGTCCTGGAAGGGCTTCATGCGCACCACGTCCCTGATCATGTCCAGCGGTTTCTCGTCCCAGTCGGAACGCAGCCACTGGCCGCAGCCGATATGGAAGCCGTCGCGGAAGTTCACTTGGTAAGTGCCGTAGAGCGGCCCGAACCACACCCATTCGGCGTTGCCGATGATCAGGTCCATCTTCTCCTCGTCGGCGGAGAAGTCCAGCTGGGGCACCAGGGTGCATCCCCCGCCCCAGCGGTTGCGCAGCCCGGAGCGCCGGGCCATGGTGGAGACAGCCCCGTCCGCCGCGATGACCACCTCGGCCAGGTGGGTCTCCCCGGAATCGGTCCTAACCCCCCGGACCACCCCGTTCTCCATGACCACGTCGTTCACCAGGGTGGAAGTGCGCAGCTCCGCCCCCGCTGCCGTGGCCAGTCCAGCCAGGAAGGGATCCAGGTCCCTGCGGTAGATGCTGATGCCGTCCATGCCGTGCGGCCAGCGGGAAGCGCACAGGTCGGAGCCGGTGGTGCCGCAGCGGTAGCGCAGGCGGTCGTGCTCGTCCAGCAGGTTGATGACCACCATCTCCACCTTGCGCACGCTGGGCAGGCCCTGCAGTTTCTCCATGATGTCGGGGAAATCCCGCCACCAACGCTGCCCCAAGCCACAGCCGGAGGCGTTCTTATCCCCCGGGCTCCTCCCCCTCTCGAAGAAGACGGTCTTCAGACCCAGCTCGGCGGCGGTCTTGGCGGCATAGGACCCCCCCGGGCCCGCGCCTACCACCACCACGTCCCATTTCTCCATCCAGCCATCACCCCTTTTCCACCACGGACGCCCGCTGCCGCCGCGGACATCCTCTCGCGGGCGTTCCCCTTCGCCCTTCGATCATCTTTCCCCGGCAACCATGCCCCAAGGATCCGTGGAGGACCACGGTCTCCTCATTCCGGGGGCCCCTCGCGCGTCCAGGTCCTCTCAGCGATGAGCCGCTCCAGCTTCTCCCGCAGAGAGGGCTCTATCTTTGAGAAGTCGAAGTCCACCTCCCCGATATACATACCCGAATCCGCCACCGCCCCGGGGTCGAAAGCGGCGGAAATCTTCTTCTGCCATTCATTGTAATGGCCCATCAGGGGGCTGATGATCTTGCGCAGGCGCGCATCGGTGGCCGACAGCGGCTCCATGCATTTCTCCACCGCGGCGATGGAGAACTCCACGAAGATGGGCTCCAGGGCCTCCAGGTGCTCAGGATCGCGCGCGTCGTATTGGATGATCTCCTCGCAGTGGCCCCAGGTGTTGTTCTCGTAGACCGGCATGAAGATGTTGTCGGCCATGTCGTCCAGGATGCGTCCCTGGTCTATCCACTTCTGCTTGATGACCTCGCCCAGCTCTCCCCAGTCCAGCTGGCTGTCCCAAGTGTCGTTGCGGTCCAGGGCCGTGGTGAAGAGCCCGCCCATGCGGAAGACCAGGGCGATGCCGGTGGCCCGCAGGAAGTTCATGAGCACCAGCCGCCCCACCGGCCCGGCCTGGGTAAGCTCCATGCTCAGCCCCCGATGGCGGTCCAGGATCTCCCGCAGGGCGCTCTCCTGGTAATCGATGTCCCCTTCCGAGCTACCGTGCAGCATGATGACGAAAACCCACTTCATGGTGCGGGAGAGGAAGGAGCGGAAGGAGGGAGAGGCGCTCAGCTTCTTGAGCAGGTGCGGAGCGAAACTGTAGACGAAGGAGGCGGCCGAGGTGCGCACGGCCAGGTATCCTATCTCCGCCTCCCCGATCTCGTACACCGCGTCGGCCAGGGCCCGGCGGTCGGGGAAGAGGCAGATGTGGAAGCGGGTGTTGGGCGGCACCTCCGACTGGATGTCCAGCAGCATCCCCTCCGATCTCACCTGGGGGGGGCCCGACCAGTTGAACAGCTTCAAAGCCACCTTGGTGAAGATGCCCAGTCCGGAAAGGGCGCCGGTGGAGCCGCGCATGATCCCCCGCAGCGAAGGACCCGGTCCGTCACCGCAGAACCATCCCAGTCCCGATCCGGGGGTTCCCAACCGCAGCACCTCCCCGTCCGGTAGCACCCATTCCACCCCCAGGACGTTGCGGGCCGAATAGCTCATGTAGATGCCGTCCCAACCCACGCCCCATCCGGAAGTGGCGCTGGCCAGGGGCGAGCAGACCGGCCCCGCCCCGATGATGTGGGTGTTCAGTCCCACCTTCATCGCCTCAGCTTGCAGCTGCGCCCCGCACACGTACGGCTCCACCACCGCGAACATGTTGCGGCTGTCTATCTCCAGGATGCGGTTCATCCGCCGCAGGTCCACCTGAACCACTCCCTCCGACGTGGGGCCGCTGTAAACCCCCCAGCCGGTGGAGAACGCCTTGAACTTCAGCCCGTGCCTGCCCAGGGACCGCAACACCTCCTGGACCTCCGCGGTGGAGGAGGGAAGCACCACCGCTTCCGGTCGGTGCACCCACTTGGCAGGGTCGTCGTTGATGGTGGGCTGCCAGGCGTAGGTGTCCAGCACCGCCGGATCGCGGCTGACGTTCTCCTCCCCCAGTATGTCCACCAGCTCCCGGTAGGCCTCGTCGCTTATCATCCTCGTCCCTCCTCCCCGATGGCCGCGAAGCAGAGGCGCCCGCGGTTCATGACCCCCCGGGGGTCGAGCATGCCCTTCACTTTGCGCAAGGCCGCCACGCTGTCCGGGCAGCGCGCGTAGGCCAGAGCCGCCCACGGTCCATAGGGCCTGGAGAAGAAAGCGCCGGCGGCCGAGCAGGCGCCAGCGGCTTCCTCCATGAGGCCCTTGACCCGCGCGGTCTCATCGGGGTCCGCCGGATCGTGGAAGAAGGTGAACTCGAGGTGGCAGGAGCGCCCCTGCTGGATGGGTTGGACGTAGATGCCCAGCCGCTCCCGCGGAAAACCGCTCTCCCGGGCCTTCTCCTCCACCAACCGCACGAAGTCGCAAGCGCGATCCAGGGTGGTCAGGAAGAAGAGGTCTTGCCAGCCCCCCGCTATCCGCTCCTTCCAGTAGGTCCCCCCACTGGGCGAGCAGAACAAGCGGCGGGCCCTTGCGCCGTTCAGGCCGGGCACCTCAGACTGGGGGACCACCCCGCAGGCCTGCGCGTGCCTCCGCAGGTCATGCAGCTGGTAATCCACCCGCTTACGGGGAGCCGTCTCGTACCCCGCCACCGCGAAGACCAGGATAAAACGAGACTGCCGCTCGGCCAGGTCCTCGACCTCCCGCCGCCCCGACCCGGCAGCGCAGGCCATGGACACCCCGTTGAGGATGAAGAACTCGTCACCCAGCCGCGGCCTCAGGGCCCGGTAAGTGAAATCCACCAGCTTGTCCAGACGGTCCTCCGGGATGAAGTAGAAGCGGTGGATACTCGGGAGCACCTCCAGTTTCACCGTGGCCCAGGTAACCACCCCCATACTTCCCTGGGAACCCTGGAGGATGCGGGCGAAATCGGTCTGGGCCGGGCCCATGGGGTTCTTTTGGGCCAGCCCTGCCGCCCATTGCTGGCGCAGGTTGCCTGGGCCGGCGGCCGAGCCCGTGCGGAAAAGATCGCCGCTCCCGAAGACCACCTCAGTGCAGAGCAGGGGGTCGGTCATATCCCAGTGATATTTAGGTATGGTGATGGGCTCCCGCTCCAGGTAGGAGCCGATGATGGACTTGGAAGGCCGGGGGAGCAGGGGCATGAGCACCTTCAGCCCCACCCCTTCCACCTCCTCCTGCAGACGCCCGAAGGTCACCCCCGGCTCCACCAGGGCCACCTTGTTACGCCGATCCACCCTGACCACCTCGTCCATGCGCGAGAGGTCCAGGACCACCGCCTCACCGCAGGGAACGGTGTCGCCACGGTGGTGGGGCGGCCCCGAGGAGACCGGCACCAGGTTCAATCCCAGTAGATTGGCCAGGTCCACCACCGACTGCACCTGGCGCGGGCGCCGCGGCCGCACCACGCAGATCGGCTCGCCTCTCCCCCATCCGCTGAGGTCGGTTGCCAGCCCTTCGAGCTCTGCGGGGTCATCGCTCAACCCCTCCTCGCCCACTATCTCCCTCAGCCGTTCTTTCATCTCATCGAGCTTCGCGGCTCCCAAGGCACATCCCTCCCTCTTCCTGGACTGCACACCAAGGTTCCCGCCGGCGCGTTCAACGCTTGATCATCCCCCGCTTGGACCCATCGGCTTCCCGTTTCAATGCCCCGCGCATGAACAGGTCCATCGCCTGTCCCATCAGCCGCTGCAGGTCCTTCCGGCGCACCAACTCCCCTCCGAAGATGACCAGGTCCAGCAGGCCGGTCAGGGTGCGCCAGGCGATGAGCGCGGCCATGAAGGGGTCAAGATCATGCCGGAACACCCCTTCCTCCACGCCTTCCCTGACCACCTCCGCCCCCAGCAGAAGGAGGTCGCGGGCATGGGCCTCGATATCCCGACGCAGCTCCTCCCGGAGGTTCTCACGCACGCTCCCCCCTGCGAAGAGCTGGGTGAGGCGGAAATACTCAGGGTTGGATATACAGTGGTCCACGAAAGCGCGCAGGATGGCTTCAACCTTATCGAGAAGGGGGAGATCGGAGCGGGCCAGCTCCTTTAGCCTCTCCTCCAGCTTCTCGAAGCCCTCCAGGATGACCGAGGCGTACAGCTCATCCTTGCTGCGGAAATAGAGGTACACGGTCCCCTTGGAGAGCTCGGCGGCGGCGGCTATGTCGTCCACCGTGGCGGCCGCGTACCCCTTCTCGCAGAAGAGCTTCCTCGCCGCCTCCAGTATCTCCCGCCGCCTCTGCAGTCTCTCCCTCTCCCTGCGAGCGGTAGTGCTCATCGCCCCCCGTTCTCCCGGGAAAAGGCGCGGGTGCATCCCCTTCCCGCCAAATCACGCACTCTCGCCGTCAAGCCCTAATCAGCCACGATAGGCGTCATATTGAACTCATCAGTCATATTATGACTTAAAGTCATCGCTGTCAAGCTGGTGTGCTGGTTCATAACATAGTGGACACAGGCCCCATGAGATCGACCTCCTCCGTCCACTGCCGCAAGAACTCCATGGGAGTGAGGTAACCCAGGCTCTGGTGGGGCCTCACGTAATTGTACACGTAA
>Ga0209227_1000463_pt1 | contig 34934 bp, 33 predicted proteins | sample YNPBryantNP2012_FD_185815 | JGI IMG/M metagenome (GOLD analysis project Ga0209227, IMG submission 185815) | Anoxygenic and chlorotrophic microbial mat microbial communities from Yellowstone National Park, USA - YNP Bryant NP 2012 (SPAdes)... ...
GACATGGGCCCATGCGTTGACACTGTGGGGGCCCTATGGCATAGTCTGAATCCCGTTGCCGGACCTTTCATCACGGATTCGGCCGTCATGACAATCCTAAGAATCTCGTACTTTTTCAACACGTGCAGGCGGTGATGAGGAGCAGATTTTTGGAGCACAGCGTGGGGGAAGAGCCACTCGAAGAAAGGCTCGGCTGCTGGATCGACGGCACTGAGCAGTTCCCGCGCCCGTGGATGGCCGTCTGCGATCCGGCCTCCGAAGAATCCTTCGCCCGAGTGCCCCTTTGCGACGCCTCGTGGGTCCATCGGGCCGTGGCCGGAGCCACTCATGCCCAAAAGGCGTGGAAAAAGACCACAGCCCAGCACCGCCGCGACGTGCTGCACTCCTGGGCTCGACTCATTCGCACCCACAAGGACGATCTTTCGGCCCTGCTCAGCCGAGAAACCGGCAAGGTCCGCAGCGCCGCGGCATCCGAGATCGACAATACGGCTCAATTGACCGACTACTTTGCCGAAGAGGCGTATCGGCTTTCCGGCGTGCTGCCTCTTTTGGGGGATCCGCAACGACACACCCTGGTAGTCCGCGAACCTGTGGGCGTGGTGGCGGCGATCACCCCTTTCAACTACCCCCTGAGCACGCTCATCTGCAAGGCGGCGCCCGCCTTGGCCGTGGGATGCGCCGTGGTGGCCAAGCCCGACGAACACACGCCCCTTTCGACCGTGACACTCGCAAAGCTTTCCGCCGAAGCCGGTTTTCCGCCGGGTCTTTTCCAGGTGGTCACCGGACCGGGCTCCTTGACCGGTGCGGCGCTGGTTGATCATCCGGACGTTCGCTGCATTTCCTTTACGGGCAGCACGGACGTGGGCAAGGAGATTCAGCGGCGGGCCGCCTCGGGGGTCAAACGCCTTATCCTGGAATTGGGCGGCACCTGCCCCGCCGTGATCTGCGAAGACGCGGATTGGCGCGCCCATCTTCCCGCCATGATCGCCCAGGCCTACAAGAACTCCGGCCAGTACTGCTACCGTATCACGCGCTTTTACGTGGCCCGGTCCCTGTGGGAGCCGTTCGTCGCGGAATTCACGGAGCGCGTCATGGGCCTTCGCGTGGGATCGCCTGTGGAGCCCGACGTGGAGCTGGGGCCGCTCAACCATCGGGAGATTCTTCGGCGCGTCCAGGAACAGGTGTCCCGGGCTCGAGACTCCGGCGCCACGGTCCGTCAAGCCCCTCTGCCGGAGCGGCTCACCCGGGGTTTTTACTATCCCCCGACCGTCATCACGAACCTGCCGGCCCACTCACCCGTCCTTGACGAAGAAATCTTCGGGCCCGTGACCTTTCTCATCCCCTTTGACGACGAGGCAGAAGCCCTGGCTGAGGCCAACCGCTCCCCGTACGGCCTTGCTGCCTACGTCTTTACGGGGAATCTGCGTACAGGATTGCGCTTGGCCCACGATCTCGAAGCCGGCAGTGTGTGGATCAACGGCATTCACCAGGCCTTGCCGGATGCTCCTTTCGGGGGCATGAAGCAAAGTGGCCTCGGTCGCGAAAAGTCCCGCTTCGGTGTGGAAGCCTTTACCGAGTTGAAAACGATCTATATGGCCTACTGAAAAGGGGGCGGACCATGGTTCCCATCCTGTGCATCGTGGGCGCATCCAACGTGGGGAAGACAACCTTTCTCGAAAAGCTCATTCCCGCCCTGGTGCGCCGAGGCTACCGCGTCGGTACGGTCAAACACGACGTCCACGGTTTTCAAATGGACCGGGAGGGTAAGGACACATGGCGCCACGCCCAGGCGGGAGCCCAAACCATCGCCATTTCCTCGCCCATGCGGGTCGCTTCCATTCGAAGCGTCCCGGAAGAGCTGCCCCTGGAAGAGGTGGTCTCACGATATTTTTGGGACGAAGATATCGTGCTCGCCGAGGGGTTCAAGAGGTCCTCTTTTCCCAAAATCGAACTTTTCCGGCCGGAAATCGAGCCTCGGCCGCTCTGCTCGCCGTCCGACAATCTCATCGCCCTGGTCTCCGACGCGGCCGTGGAAATGGATGTGCCGCGCTTTGCGTTCTCCGATGTGGACGGCCTGACCGACTTTCTACAATCCCGCTATCTTGAAAGTCGAAAACGCCCCCGAGTGCTGGTTCAATTGGACGGCAAAAAGCTTCCCATGAAAGACTTCGTTCAGGATTTTATCGCTGGCGGAGTCCTGGGGATGGTTTCCCAGCTGCGAGGATGGAAAAGGCCGCGGCAGCTGCGCGTCACCATCACGTTGGGAGACGAGGCGTGATCGCCGGAGCCATCCTGGCCGGCGGAGAAAGCCGCCGTTTTGGGCGCAACAAGGCTCTGGAAATCCTGAAGGGCGTGCGCCTCATCGATCGCGCCGTGGCCCACCTCGCCGCTTTCTGCGATCCCGTCATGGTTGTGGCCAACGATCTTTCGCCCTACGTGGATCTGAATGCCCTGCTCGTGCGCGATCTTATCCCTCGGTTCGGGCCCCTCGGCGGCATTTATACCGCTTTGTATTTTTCCCCACATCCCTGGGTTTTCGTTCGCGCCACGGACATGCCCTTTCTGGAGCCGTCCCTGGCCCAGGCCCTGATCTCCCTGACCCAACCCCCCCGTCTTGATGTGATCGTGCTGAAAAAAGACCAGGCCTTTGAACCTCTCATGGCCCTTTACCATGTGCGCTGCCTGCCACACATTCGTCGCTGCATGGAAGCCGATCGAAGACAGGTGATCAGTTTCTATCGGCACGTGCACGTGCACGCCGTGGAGGAACCCCAATGGCGCGCCTACGATCCCGAAGGCGTGAGTTTGTGGAACATCAACACGCTCGAGGACTGGCACCGAATTGTCCAATGGTGCGACGAACCCGGCCACACAGGGCCGCCGCCCCCTGAGGATGCTTGAGATGCCCTCGCGGCCTCAGCCCATCTCCCTGAAGGAAGCCGCCGCCTTGGCGGCCGGAGCCGTGAGCCCGGCGCCCGTCCGATGGGTTCCCGTGGACGCGGCCCTTCATCGGATTTCGGCCCGAGACCTTGTCTCCGCCTTTCCCATTCCTAGCGAAGCCCGATCCCGCATGGACGGGTACGCCGTGCGAGCCCGGGACACGCGCGGCGCGTCTCGGGCCGATCCTCGAAGGCTGCGCTGCCTTGATCAGACCCTGACCGCGGGAATGATGCCGGCCGTGTCCCTGGAACCTGGAATGGCGTGCCGCATTTTCACCGGAGCCGTGGTGCCGCAGGGGGCCGATGCCGTGATCCCTGATGAGGACGCCGAACGTTCGGGGGACGAGATCCGCGTCTTTGCGGAGGCGTGCCCGGGCCAATGGATATCCCCGGCGGGGGAAATCATGGCGCACGGAACCGCCGGGGTTCGTGCCGGAACTCGACTGACGGCCCCGCGTCTCGGCGCGGCCACGGCCATGGGCTACGCCCGCGTTCCCGTGCGCACCCGATGCCGTGTGGCCGTCATGAGCACGGGCAGCGAAATCCTCGAACCGGGTGCGGCGTGGCGCCCAGGCGCATCCTACGCCGACACGCGGTATCTTTTGGCCGCATGGCTGCGTTGCCTGGGAGCAGCCCCCATCCATCTGGGATGTGCCGTGGACGACCCGTCGGCCATTGGGGCCCTCCTCGACAAAGCCTCAAGCCCTGTGGTGGTGACCACGGGCGGGACCGGACACGGCGATAAGGATTTCGTCTTCCGCGTCTGGAAGGATCTGGGAATCACCCCGGTTTTTCGCGGCGTCGCCATGAAACCCGGCGGAGGCACGGCACTGGGACACCGGAAAGGCTGTCTTTTTTGGGCCGTTCCCGGGTCGCCGTGGGCCGCCACGGTGGTCTTTCACGAACTTTTCGTGCCCATGCTGGAAAGCTGGTACGCGTCAAAAGAACCTTTCATTCCGACCTACACGGCGCGTCTCGAACGCGGGCTTATTTGGGAAGGCCGTGAAGTTCGAGCCGTCCCCGGAAGCCTCTTCATCCGGAAAGAAACCCTGCGGTTCGATCCCGTCGTCCCGCCCTCGTTTCCTTGCCTATTTGATCTTGCGGAAACCAACGCTTACGCCGTGATTCCCCCCGGGCGCGGAAGGCTCGACAGGGAAACCCTCGTCACGGTGAGACTCCTTGCGGGACACGGGATCGCATCCCGATGATCCCAAACGCCGCACCCCATCCCGCCGAATCCGGGCAAGACGATACGTCGCACATGCCCCTGTTCAAGAAAGCCTGAAGTGTGTATAGTGCTGCCTCGACTTCTCAGGCGCAGAGAGGATGCGATCCATGCTCAAAGGGACATATATCGAGACGCAATACTACAAAACGCTGCAAACGTATCTGGTTCCGGTGCTCGTTCGGCTGAAACTTCGGCCTAATCATGTCTCCGTTCTCGGCCTGGGGATCAGCGCGGCGGCAGGGCTAGGATTCTTTTTCCAGCCTTTCTGGGGCGGAGTCCTCACCCTGTTGGCAGGGCTCGTGGATACGCTGGACGGCAGTCTGGCTCGAAGCACCGGCCAGGCGCGAAACTCCGGCGCGTTCCTGGATTCCGTCCTGGATCGCTATTCTGAATTTCTTATCTATGTCGGCATCTGGGGCTATTTTTATCGAAAGGGTGCCTCGGAACCCGCATTCTCCTTGATCATTCTGTGCATTCTTTTCGGGTCCCTCATGGTGAGCTATACCCGGGCGCGCGCCGAAGGGCTGGGGCAAAAATGCCTGGTCGGCTTCCTGCAGCGGGGAGAACGCGTGATCTTGTTGGGACTGGGTGGAATCGCCAACCCTGCCTTCAACAAGCTTGCCCGACTTCCTCTGAGCGCCTCCGCCGAAGACGCCTTTCTCACGGTGATTCTTTTCATCCTGGCCGTCGGCACGAACCTCACGGCCTTATGGCGCTTTCAGCACGTGCTCAAGAACCTGCACCATGAATCCCCCTCAGAGCCCGTGCCCGACGGGAAGGGCTAATCCACCGCGGACTGCTTTCTCCGCCTAAAGGATGGGCTCCGGAAGTTTTCGCAGGATGACCCGGTCGTCTTCCCGGTAGATTTCAAAAGAATCCCCCACGGAAAACCCCAACTGGTCGATCAGGAGTGCCTTGTTCAAGGTAATACTGCCGCTTTGGCCGATGGTGCGGTGATTGTTCGTTTTGATCACCACCGAGGGCGCGGGTGCCGCCACCGGCTTTGGGCGGCGTCGCACAACGGCCTTGGATGCAGCCCCCGACTCGGCCGCCTCCTGCTCTTTCGTGACGACCTGCGGTTGGGACACGACGCGGTGGTGTCGGTGCGGCGTCGGTTCTGTGGCGCGCTGCCGGCCGAAGCCCATCTGGGGAATTTCTCCCAGTTCCATGAGCCCCTTGAGATATAGGTCCTGAACTTCGCTTTTCAATCGAAGCCCGAAAAGCTTTTGAACCGCCTCCAAGGAGCGACCGTTACGGATTTCGTTGACGATCAATTTGGGATCAATGTTTTTGTATTCCACGTCCATCGTGCGTTCCTTTCGTGTAAACATGCCAAGATACCTCTCTACACAAATAGTTTTCAGACAAAGGTTTTGTGGCTTTCCACTCCGGCTGTGGCTCGACACACATCGCAGCGGACCGAAAGAGGGGGCACAGGCGCTCCACACTCCCTCTCGCGATGATGCGTTTTCCCCCACTGGCCATTCTTGTGACGGGAAAAACCTCACCGGCAGAGGGATTTTTTCCGAGTATGTGGACGAATCACAAAGTTCGGGAATTTTTTCGAGATGCGACGACAGAGCCTCAACGGCATTCTTTTCCTAACAAAGTCTCATCACCGAATCAACCTTCTTTGCGCTCGGAATTTTTTCTCGACAGAATCAAGGCTTGCGGCCGCAGTACGCCCTCACTCATGCCCCGTGCGGCGGGCGTCTTTATAGGGGAATCGCCGGGGCAGGTCAACGGTAAAAAAGCACGGCAAAACATTTTTAAAAGGCACTCTTTCGATCCCTTCGGGGGCAGTTCAGGCCCTTTCCGACATCTCATGCCCCTCGAAGGATCTTGGAAAGGTCCCGGGTCAAAACGGCCACCCGCTCCGCATGCCGTTCGCTCAAGGTCCCGCACCCGCAACTCGGGGTAAACAGGCTCTGCGCCAGCACAGCCTCAAGGGATCTTTCGGTGCCGCAGAACGCTTTGACCTGATCGGTCCACCTTTGTGCCAAATCCTCAGCCGATACGGCATCGATCGCGGCTTCTTCCGCCGTAGGTACCATCCCCCACGCCACGATCCCTCCTCGGTCCAAGAACCGGAAACACTGCTCGCGATACAAGGCGAAACGATCAAAAAATTGGTAAGCATCCAAGTTGATAATATCCAGGGGGCATTCGAAAATGAGGCCCCAGTCCGTGTTGGCACACACGTGAACGCCCACCAAAGCTCCCGCCTTTCTCATCGGCTCGGCCACTTCCGTCAGCAACGCTCTGATATCTTCAGCGGACACGGTGATAAAGGCGGACGTTCCAAATCCGGCCAAAGCCGGCTCATCGAGAAAGACGATTACGGGCTTTCCCCACCGAGCAAGCCGGTGAACCTGCCACAATCCCTTCATGGCAAGATGCTTGACCACCACATCGCGCATCCTTTCGTCAAAAAGGAGCGCGCGTCGCCCCTGGTCTGTCAAGCCGCTCAACAGGGTGAACGGCCCAACGATCTGCCCCTTGACAGCGTTCCACTGGGCGGGGCGTTCGGCCAAGCGATCCAAGAAGAGCCGAAACGTTCGCCCCGTCTCTTCCCCCATGGCAAACCGGGACTGATCGAGCCGCGATGGCGAGCCGTCAACGGTTAGATAATCTTCATAAAAGGACAAGATTTCCTCGTCCTTACCCTCAGTATCAACCCAGACGCGGCCGGCGTCGCGCCTGAGGCCCGGAAGCCCTTCCAGGTACTGCACCATCATCTGTTCGGCGGGGTATTTGGGCAGCTGAGGCCATACGGGAATGTGGGTCATGGTGTCCAAAACGACGGACACGGCGCGTTCCGGATCGGTGTGGGGCATGCTGCCCACAAGGGTCGCCTGGCCTGCGGCTTGGAAAAGTTCCATTGCAAAGTCGCTCCGAGGAAGGTATGGTTTTTATGTCGCGTATATCTTTAGGGAATCGGGGTTACCGGAAACTTTCGTCCTCGTTCCCCGCACCGTCTATCACAGTGCGGCTGCCTCGTCAAATGAAGCGCCGGAAGGGATGGCTCGGTAGTGCCGCATCTTCCGGTTCGGTCCCCACGGGTTCATATGGAGGGCGGCATGGCGACAAGAGCGCACGGTCCCCGGAACCGCGAACCCCAAGACAAGAAATTCCTGTGGATTCTCTTGGTCGTGCTCCTGCTGCTTGTGACGCTCGCTCTCTTTCTTCTTATGAAAACAGGAAAACGTCCTTTCGAATCCGGTGTTTCGCCCTTGCAAAAACCGGAAAGCCTCACGCAGGTTCCCCGGGAGGCCGTCCCGGAACGAGTTCGACGGCCCATCCCGGCCCCGGAACCGCCGCCGCAGCCCGCGCCGAGCCCTCCGTCCTATCCGGACGTGCCGCCTCAGGCGTCTCAGGACCAACGTAAGGACGCTTTCGGCCTCAAATCCAGCGTGGATCATGTGGTCCAAAGCCGGGAACCCTTCACCGCCCACGGCCGCCAGTGGACCGTGGAGGAAATCCAAAGGCGACTGGCGGGCCGATCGGGCCAAAGGAGCGATCAAGGGGCTGAGGCGGATTCGCTTGGGGGATTTGTGCGAAAGCTCGCCCCCGGGGAATCGACACCCGGGGAACCAAAGCGGCCGACAATCTATTACGGCGTCCGGTCGGTGCGGCCCGGGGAAAATCTCTGGACGATCCACTACGGCGTGGTGCGGGAATACTTCGCTCGGCGCGGGATCGAACTGCCGCCGGGGGCCGATAAGCCTCGACCTGACGGGCGCAGCACCGGGGTGGGCCGCATTTTGAAATTCCTGGAAGGCATCGTCTACGTGTACAACACGCGGGAAAATCGGCTGGTGGAGGACCTCAATCTTCTATACCCCCATGATCTCATCGTGTTTTTTAAAATTTCCGAGGTCTTTGAAGCCTTGGACCACGTGAATCCCGAACAATTGGATGCGGTGCGCTACGTGGGGCCCACACTCCAGCTGAAAGCCCCATCCACGTCTCGTGTCCTCTTAAATCAGAAGCACCTCAAAGACCAACCGCCCCCACCCATGCCGGAAAAGGAGCGCTGACAGGCGGCGCGGGGAACGTCGTCCCGAAAAAGGAGGAAACGCATGGCGCAGGATCTAAAAAGGATGTACCGCACGGTCATGGACGACCATTTTCCGGAGGACTTGACCATCCGATTCGGCGATCAGGAACTCGTCTATCGCAAGCGGACCTGGAAATTCCCCGATGAAAAGACCGGCGAACTCATCGAAAAGGGCCTTCGCTACGGGGAGAACCCGGGCCAGGAAGCGGCCCTTTACGAACTGGTGGCGGGAAACCTCACCTTGGGAGACTGCCGTTTTATCCAACCGGGCTGGGGGCTGGTGAGCGCCATTGCCGAAGAGGACATGGTCCAGGCGGGCAAGCATCCGGGAAAAATCAACCTCACGGACCTGGACAACGGCCTCAATATCATCAAGTACCTTATGGACCGTCCCTGCGCCGTGATCCTCAAGCACAACAACCCGTGCGGGGCCGCTCATGGGCACACCCTGGCGGAAGCCTACTTTCGGGCCAACCGGGCGGACCGGATCGCCGCCTTCGGCGGCTGCCTCGTGCTCAATCGCCCGCTGGACAAGGACACGGCCGAATTGGCCGCCCAGAACTATTTGGAAGTTCTGGCGGCTCCGGATTTTGAAGAAGGAGCCTTGGATATCGTCAAAAAAAGGGCCAACCTGCGCATCATTCAGGTGCGGCGTATGGACCGCCTTTCCCAATACCGGGACCTGCGTTTCGTCGATTTCAAGTCCCTCATGGACGGCGGACTCATCGTGCAGCAATCCGCCCTGTGCGCCGTGAAAGGGCCTCAGGATCTGAAGCTTGCCGAAACGGTTCACGAAGGTAAAACCTACCGGATTCACAGGGCTCCAACAGAAAAGGAAATGGAAGATCTCCTTTTCGGCTGGTACGTGGAACAGGGCGTGACGTCCAATTCGGTGCTTTATGTCAAGGATCTGTGCACGGTGGCCATCGGCACCGGCGAACAGGACCGGGTGGGGGTGGCGGAATTGGCCGTCTACAAGGCCTACCGCAACTACGGGGACGCCTTGTGCTTTGAAAGGTACGGGCTGTCCTACAAAGAACTGGAGCGGGCCGTGGAAACGGGGCGGCGGCCTCGGGAAGACCGGGAAGCCATTGATGCGGCCGTGCGCGACGTGCGCGCCGGCCTGGTGGGGTCCACCATGGTCTCCGACGCTTTCTTCCCCTTTCGGGACGGCGTGGATGTCGGCATTCGCCAGGGCATCACCGCCGTGGTGCAACCCGGAGGATCCCTTAGGGATTGGGAAGTCATCGAAGCCTGCAACGAGGCGGGCGTAACTATGGTCTTCACCGGCCAGAGGGCCTTCAAGCATTAGAGCCCATGCCAGGGGACCACGAGGTCGTGGGCAATCCCCAAATGATCCAGAATGCGCCCGACAACGAAATCCACCAGGTCGTCCACGGTGCGGGGCTGGTGGTAGAAGCCGGGAGCCGGCGGCAACACGACGGCCCCGGCTTCGGTGAGGGCCAACATGTTTTTCAGATGGACGGCACTCAGCGGCGTCTCCCGCGGTACCACAATGAGAGGACGTCTTTCCTTAAGGCACACGTCGGCGGCCCGGTGGATCAGATTGTTGGCCAACCCGTTGGCCACCGCTGCCAGAGTGCCCATGGTGCAGGGAACGATGACCATACCGCGCGTTCGAAAGGAACCGCTGGCGATGGGGGCCGTGAAGGCGTCTTCGGCGTAAAGAGGGATCCCCGCCGGAAGATCTTCTTCCAGGGTTCTGCCGGTTTCCAGCCGATAGACGAGGCGTCCGGCCGATGAGACCACCCCGTGGGTTGGAATGCCCTGCTGCGCCAAAAACCGGAAAAGACGCTGGGCATACGGGGCGCCGCTGGCTCCCGTTACAGCGACGATGACCGGGAGACTATTCACGTGTCCCACACCTCCTCGACACGGCGCCCTTCATGGACCAGGCCCACAATGGCCCGGAGAAAACGATCCGGGCACGGGTGCTGAAAGACGTTTCGGCCCACGGCTACTCCGGCCAAGCCCGCTTCGAGTCCCATGCGTATCCTTGTCAGGAAAGCCCGCTCATCGGGTTCTTTGGTCCCGCCCGCCATGACCACCGGCACAGGAACACTCTTCGCGATCCGCTCCAGGGTCTCGATCCGCTGAGGCGCGGGGATCTTGATGATATCCGCTCCTAATTCAGCCGCCACGCGGGCGGCATGTTCCACGGCCTCGTCCGTGACAGGCTTGGGCGCATGTGTCCCCCGCACGTAGATCATCACCAGCAAAGGCATGTTCCACTGCGCACATGCCTCCCCCACACGGCCGAGATCCATGAGCATCTCAGGCTCGGCCTCGTCTCCCAAATTGACATGCACGGAAACGCCGTCGGCCCCCCGCCGAAGGGCTTCCTCCACAGACCCGACCAAGACTTTGTGATGAAAAGACGGCCCGATCTGCGTGCTCGCCGAAAGGTGCATAAAAATCCCCGGCAGACGACCCGGAATCCGCTCCACATAGGCCATCATGCCTTTGTGCAGCACAAAACCGTCGGCGCCCGAAGCGACTCCATACTGAAGGACGGGTTCCATTTGCGCGATCCCGGGCACGGGACCGCAACTGACGCCGTGGTCCAAGGGAAAGAGCACCAGACGTCCGTCCCCTCTGGAAAAGAAACGCCGTAACCTTAAGCTCTTGCCGCCCATGTGCCGTTTTCTCCCTTCGAGTGCCCCCCGCCCACGCTGTCCCTGTCGGTTTCAAAATCCGCCCACACATCCAACAGCGGACACTCGGCAATGTCTCCGATGCCGACCATCTGCCGATAGAAAAGACGCAGCCCTTCAAACGCTTTCTCATCCAGGTCGAAGCGAAACGTCTGGTAATAGCGCCGCAAGCCATCCGAATCCAGAATCCCCACGCGAGCGGCCTCTTGGCATAACACGTCCAGGTGACGCACCCCCCATGCCTTGGATTCCCAGAGGCACCGCACCACTTGGCGGACCAGCGGCGGGGCGTGGGTCGCCACGTCCCGGCGCACAACCCAGAGGGCGAACACGAAGGGAAGGCCCGTCCAACGGTTCCACACTTCCGCCAAGTCCCATCGATGAGGATACTCGGCATGGCGCCCCCACACCAAGGCCTCATCGCCGATGGCCAAAAACGCCGTCGGGGAGGATCCGTTGGCAAGAGCCGCGCTGAGAGCCCCCCGGTGATAGCGCACCCCCTGCACGTGCCAATATCGCTCCATCAAAACCTTCAGCAGCACCACAGATGTGTCCGAATGGCTCGTCAGGAGAATGTCTTCCCCTTGGAGCCGCTCCATGGGCTTTTTGCTCAAAAGCAGCACACTGTGTACCGGCCCATCGCATGCGATGGCCAATCCGGGAACGATTTGAAAGAGCTGCGGGTACCGGGCATACATCACCGAAGAGACGGCGCTGATGTCCAAGTCCCCGCGACACATCATGGCGTTCAGTTCCGATGGGCATCGAGCCGTAATACGACACGGGTTGGGCGTGAACCCATGTTCCATGGCGTAATAGACAGGCCACACATTGAGGTAGTCGATTTTGCCGAGCTTCAGCATGACGTTTCCCCACCGATCCAGGCCCCACGGCCCGCAGCGCCCTGTCGAATGATGGCTTCCGCCACCTCGTTTTCCGTCGCCGGACGGCCCGCAACCGGAACCGCCAGAAAGGGCATTGCAGCCCCGGGGGCCAAAACCCCAAAGGATCCTTCCAAACCCAGAGCGCGGGCGCCGCCAAGGGTCATCATGCGCAACACCACCGCCGGTTCCACGCCTGGATAGGCGTCCAAAACGGCGGCCCCTTCTCGAAAAAGATTCAGGTCTTCATTGCTGGCACGGCTGTCGGTGCCCAACGCGCAGGGAATCTTTCTGCGGATCGCTTCCTCGATTTTGGGAAGAGTCCCCTCGATCCACAGATTGCTTCGAGGGCAAAAGCACACGCAGGCCCCCCGCCGCGCCGTAATGTCCCAATCGTCGGCATCCACGTGGACCATGTGGACAAGAAGGGTCTGAGGGTCGAGAACCCCTAAAGCCTCCAGAGTCCGCACGGGGGAGGTTCCCGAAGGGCGCCACGCGGCGTCCCAGCGGCCGAGAAGGGTCAAAAGATCGCGGCAAAACCCTTCGCCGTCCCGCACGAAGGCCGTTTCCTCCCGGTGCTCCGCCGCGTGGATGGAAAACGGCAGACGGCGGCCTCGTGTCCATGCCTTGGCCTGACGAATCACGTCCCACGACGTCCCGTAGAGGGAGTGAGCGGCGAGAGACCACGGGATCGGCTCCCCATCTTGGGGCGCAGGCAGAACCTCCTCCAGAGTCCTCGCGGAAAATCCCAAAACCTCCACAAACCGCCGCTCAAAAGGGAGGCCACGATCGTGCGCGACGCCGTCCAGCGGCGGATTGACCACATCACCCAGCCAGACCGTTCCGGTTTCGGCCGCTTCGGCGCGCCCTTTGCTCCGCGCCTCCCTGCGCTTCAAAGGACTCTGGCCTCCTTTGGCCTCAAAGACCGAAAAAACCCAGCGAGCGAACCCTGGTGGCTGTTGCGGCTTCGCAAGGGAAAGGCCGCTGAAATCCAGATGGGTGTGCGCATTGATGGCAGCTGGCACAAGCGCCGATTCCTCGTGGTCCCAAAGGCATGCCGCGCCGGCCCCGTAACGGCCCACGATGTCTCGGGCTTTTCCCACCTCCACAATGCGATCCCCGCACACCGCCACGGCACCGTCGGCGATGGGCGGCCCGATTCCGGGAAACACCCAAGGCGCTCGGTGGATCTGAACGGGCTCAGTGGCACCTGCCCTAAGAGCCGTCAATCCATTCATAGGCCATGGTCCGCTGTTTGGGCACAAACCCGGCGTCCTCGATGATGCGCCGGATTTCCTCGAGAGACAGCCGAAAATGCACCCCCGCCGCCGCCACCACGTTTTCTTCGATCATGGTGGATCCGAAATCGTTGGCGCCGAAAAAGAGCGCCGTCTGGGCCACCTTGGGGCCCATGGTGACCCACGAGGCCTGAATGTTGTCGAAGTTATCCAACACGAGACGGGAAACGGCCAGGAGACGCAGATAGCTCACCGCCGTTTCCGGACGTCTCTCAATGGCCGTGTGCCCCGGCTGAAAGGTCCACGGGATAAACGCCGTAAAGCCGCCCGTTCGATCTTGAAGGTCGCGAATGGCGAAAAGATGCGCCAGCCGGTCTTCCAAGGACTCTTCGTGGCCGAACATCATGGTGGCCGTCGTGCGCAATCCCTGACGATGGGCTTCTTCCATGACTCCCAGCCATTCGCCGGCAGAACACTTGTTGGGAGACACTCGGCGGCGGACCGCGTCTACCAGGATTTCCGCCCCACCCCCAGGAATGGAATCCAAGCCGGCTTGCTTCAACCGAGCGATGACCGAGGCCGTATCGAGCCCTTCCCGGCGGGCGAAGAAAACAATCTCGGGCGGGGAAAAGGCATGAATGTGCACGGGATAGCGATCCTTGATGAAGCGCAACATGTCCTCGTAAAAGCTCAAGGGCAGGTCCGGGTGATGGCCCCCCTGAAGGAGGATCTGTGTGCCGCCGAGAGCCAGGGTTTCTTCGATCTTTCGGGCCAGGACGCTCTTTTCGAGGACGTAGCCTTCCGGATGACCGGGAGGCCGAAAGAAGGCGCAAAACCGACACCCGCAAACACAAATGTTGGAATAGTTGATGTTACGGTCCACCACGTAGGTGACTACGTTTTCGGGGTGCATTCTGCGCCGGATTGTGTGGGCGGCGTATCCCAGCCAATGGAAGTCGGCTTCGCGATAAATCCGTCGCGCCTCATCCCTGCTCAACCGCCGCCCCTCTTGAAGAATCTCGTCAAAAAGGATCTCCTGCCCCTCTCCCATCGTGTGCCCCCAACCCATTCATGCTGTCCCGACGGTCCTTTTCCCGTTTTTGGTCCTATCGCCCCGAAACTTTCCTTCTTCGATCAGCCCGTATGGGCCGATGCCTTGGCGGCTTCGAAAAAGCAGTTCCGTTCCACGGGATCGAAACCCGCTTCCCGAATGAGATTTTCCAGGGCCTCCCGGGTGAGGAAATCGTCCGAATCGGCCCCCGCCATATGCCCGATCTTTTCTTCCACCACGGTGCCGTCCAGGTCGTCCGCGCCGAAATGGAGCGCCACCTGGGCCAGTTTCACGCCCAGCATGACCCAGTAGGCCTTGATATGCGCAATGTTGTCCAGCATGAGGCGCGAAACGGCAATGGTCTTCAAGATATCGACACCGCTCGGCCCACGGGCGCCCTCCACCTCCGTGTTCCGCGGCTGAAACGGCAGCGGAATGAAACACACAAACCCTTCCGTTTCATCCTGAAGGCGGCGCAGGGCGTCCAGATGTTCCAGGCGTTCCTCGAGGGTTTCCTTGTGGCCGAAAAGCATGGTCGCGTTGCTTTTGATCCCCAGGTGGTGCGCTTCCCGCATCACGCGCAGCCAGCCGTCGCCGTCCAGTTTGTTGGGACAAAGGAGCCCCCTTACTCGAGGACTGAACACTTCCGCTCCGCCGCCGGGCAACATCTCCAAGCCCGCCGCCTGAAGCCTCAAGAGCACCTCCCGCGTGGAAAGCCCTTCCAGGCGGGCGAAATGGGCGATTTCCACGGCCGTGAAGGCCTTGATGTGCACCCGGGGCCGAACGTGCCGAATGGCCCGCAGCATCGCCTCAAAGGTTTCCAGGCGCAGTTCCGGGTGGCAGCCCCCCACCATGTGAATTTCCGTGATGGGATCCTGAAGGCGTTCCCGAACCTTGGCCACCACGTCCGAGACGCTGAGTTCAAAGGATCCGGGCTCTCCCTTGCGGCGTCGAAAGGCACAAAAAAGACACCCGTTCACGCAGACGTTGGAATAGTTGATGTGCTGATTGACGACGTAAAAGGTCGTGCGTCCGTGCCGACGGAGCCGCACCTGATGGGCCAAAGCCCCCACGGCGACGAGATCTTCACAGCGGAAAAGACGCAGCCCGTCCTCCAGATCCAGCCGTTCCCCGGTGGTCACCTTGTGGAAAATCCGATCAAGCCCCAGGGATTTGTACACCGCAACCGGAACCATCCCGTGCCCTCTCCTTCGGCCGACTTTCGGCATGCCGAACACTTTCACCGGCCAATCCGTTTCGCAAAACCTTAATGAATTCATCCATAAGCCGCGCCGTCACTTCCGGAGCCCCTTCGGACAGGCCAGTGCCGCCATCCAGGAAAGACACACAATGGGCCTGAAGGAATCGATCCATGACAGCGTCCAGGAAAAAGACAACGAAATCGGGATCCAGGTCCGAGCGCACTTCGCCTTGGGCCATCCCTTTGAGCACCATGGGGCGCAAGTATTCGGCGGAAAAGAAACGCACCCGCTGTAGGAGTTCGGTTCGCAGGGGGAAATCTTCCTGAAAAAGCATCTTGAGATAAATGCGATAGACGCGGGGATGGCGCCGGATGAAATCCACACCTGCCGCCAGGCTTCGGCGGATTTTTTCGTAAAAATCGCTCTCCGCCGTCTCCTCCTTGACCTGGGCCAAGCGCTTTCGCACCAAGGCGACGGCGTGGTCGAAAATGAAAAGAAAAAGCCCTTCCTTGTTGCCGAAATACTGAAAGAGCGATCCCTTGGAAATGCCAAGGGATTGGGCCAAACGATTAAGGCTTGCCTGTCGAAAGCCGTAGCGGGAAAATTCTTCCACGGCGCCTTCGAGGATTTTTTCCCGCTTGGGTTCCCTAAGCCTCAGAAAACGATCGATCCCCATGGACCTTCTCCCCTTGCCTACCAGGCCGTTATTAAATGACCAGGTGGTCACTTTTATCCAACCCTTTAAACCTTGTCAACCGATCCCTTGATGGGCGTAGCGGCACCGGATATAGAAGGGGGGACACTTAAACGAGGAGGCACGGCATGCGTCGTCCCGTCATTCATGGGCCTCTGCCCGGCCCCAAGGCTCGGGATCTTACGGCCAAGGACCACCGCTACGTCTCGCCGTCTTACACACGTGTCTATCCCTTGGTGGCGGAAAAGGGCCGAGGCGTATGGGTGGAAGATGTGGACGGCAACGTGTTTTTGGATTTTACGGCAGGCATTGCCGTATGCGCCACGGGGCATTGTCATCCCCGTGTGGTGCGGGCCGTGCAGGAGCAGGCGGAGCGGCTCCTGCACATGTCCGGAACGGATTTTTACTACACGCCGCAGATCCTGTTGGCGGAAAAGCTCTCGTCCCTCATCCCCGGCGATGACATCTACAAGGTCTATTTCGGCAATTCCGGGGCGGAAGCCGTGGAGGCGGCCTTTAAGCTCGCGCGCTGGCACACACGACGGGAACTGAACATCGCCTTTTTCGGCGCCTTTCACGGCCGCACCATGGGCGCCCTGTCGCTCACGGCCAGCAAGACCATTCAAAAACGCCATTACAACCCCTTCGTACCCGGCATTACGCATATTCCCTACGCCTATTGTTACCGATGCCCTTACAACCTGGCCTACCCGGCCTGCGACGTGGAATGCGCCCGGTGGGTGGAAGAAACCCTGTTCCGCACCACCGTGCCACCCGAGGAAGTGGCGGCCATCTTTGTGGAACCCATTCAAGGGGAAGGGGGCTACATTGTTCCGCCGCCGGAATTCCACAAGCGCCTTCAAGCCATCGCCCGAAACTACGGCATCCTCTACGTGGCCGACGAGGTGCAGACAGGGATCGGCCGCACGGGAAAGATGTTTGCCATGGAGCATTTCGGCGTCGTGCCGGATATCATCGCCGTGGCCAAAGGCATCGCCTCGGGGCTGCCTCTGGGGGCCATGATGGCTTCGACCCGCATCATGGACTGGGAAGCGGGCTCCCACGCCTCCACCTTTGGTGGAAATCCTCTATCCTGCCAGGCGGCCTTGGAAACCTTGGCCTTGGTGGAATCCGAGCTCATGGCCAACGCGGCCGCCATGGGGGACCGGCTGCTCACGGGGCTGCGCCGACTCCAGGACGACTGGGAATGCCTGGGCGATGTGCGCGGGCTCGGTCTCATGGTCGGCGTAGAACTGGTCAAGGACCGGCACACCAAGGAACGGGCCACCGAGTGGCGAAACGCGCTGATTCAGGAAGCCTTTCAACGGGGGTTGCTGCTCCTCGGCTGTGGCGAAAACACCGTGCGGTTTTGTCCGGCTTTGACCGTTTCCGCGGAGGAAGTGGACTGCTGCTTGGACATCTTTGCCCAGGCTCTGGGTGCCCTGTTTCACTGAAAGAGCGGGTCTGGGACCCGGTGACTTCGCATCTTCTTTCACATCTTCAAGAAAAACCCGATCCCGAAAAGGCTTGACCCTGAGAAAAGGCCGTTTTTATAATCCCATCGATTCTTTGCGCCGCTGGTGTTGCGGCGCCCATGGGCGGAGCGCAAACGGCGGGGCGGGGCGTTTTGCTTTGGTTCTCAAAGGCTTGACACGTTTTTTTTGGGCGACTATAGTGAGATACTTCACAAGATCAGCGCCGGCACGTCTTTCCGCCCGTTTTCCCGGGCGGGGTGGGTGTCGGCCGAACCGGCCTCGGGCACAACGGTGAAATCATGAGCCTCACAGAATACCTACAGCGCAACCAAAAGCCGATCCTCAAAGAATGGTTTCAGACGGTGGTGGAAACTTACCCGGAAGAAACCGCTAAGTTTCTCAAGAAAGAAAAGGATCCCTTTGCCAATCCCGTGGGCAGCTCTATTCTGGAGGGCATTCAAGGCATCTACACCCAGATTCTGGGGGGGTTGGCCTCCGATGACGTGGTGCCTTTCTTGGATCGCATCGTGCGGGTTCGGGCCGTTCAGGACTTCACGCCGGCCCAAGCCGTCTCTTTCGTCTTTTCCCTTAAAGATGTGGTGCGATCCCACATGGAAAAAGACGGTCTTGTGGCCCAATACGCGGCCGATTTGGCCGGTTTTGAACGCACGGTGGATCGAGCGGCCTTGATGGCGTTCAACATCTATATGGAATGCCGCGAAAAAATCTATCAGCTGCGTGTCGATGAAATCAAGAACCGAACCGGGCGACTCCTGGAACGGGCCAATGCCATATGGGAGAGCCGCCGTGCGGAGGACGGCTCCCGGGAGGAATCATAAAACTTTTATTAACCAAAACGAGGTGGGGTGGTTATGAATGCATCACAATCCATGGTTTTTTCCCTTGTCGCCGTCGGGATCCTCGTGTGCCTCCCACTGATCGGCGTGACGGCTGGGATGACGTCCCTTTTCGGCGTGATCATCCCCTACGTGGCCGTCGCCGTGTTTTTCGTGGGGATTGTGGCACGGGTGGTGCGATGGGCCCGGTCTCCGGTGCCGTTTCGCATCCCGACCACCTGCGGGCAGCAGAAGAGCTTTGCCTGGATCAAAGCGGACAATCTGGACAACCCCTCGGACACCAAAGGGGTGGTCCTGCGCATGATCCTCGAAGTCCTGCTCTTCCGGTCCCTTTTCCGCAACACGCGCCTGGAATTCTACGATGGTCCCAAAATCCGCTACGCCTCCGCCAAGTGGTTATGGCTCGGCGCCATCGTCTTTCATTACAGCTTTCTCGTGGTGTTCTTGCGGCATCTGCGCTTTTTCACCGAACCGGTCACGCCTCTGGTCACCCTTCTGGAAAGCGTGGATGGGTTTCTGGAAGTGGGTCTGCCGAGGCTCTACATTTCCGGACTGGCTCTATTGGCCGGTGTGACGTATCTCTTCCTTCGCCGGGTGACCATTCCGCAGCTCAAGTATATTTCCCTGCCGTCGGATTACTTCCCCTTGTTCTTGATTTTCGCCATCGCCGCCACAGGCCTTCTCATGCGCTACATCTTCAAAGTGGACATCGTGGGCGTGAAAGAACTCACCTTCGGCTTGGCCACCTTCCACCCCGTGGTTCCGGAAGGGATCGGTGTCCTCTTCTATATTCACCTCTTTCTGGTCAGCGTGCTGTTCGCCTATTTCCCGTTCAGCAAACTGGTGCACATGGCGGGCGTTTTCCTGAGCCCCACACGGAATCTTCCCAATAACAGCCGTATGGTGCGCCACATCAATCCGTGGAATTACCCGGTTAAGGTCCATACCTACGAAGAATATGAAGACGAATTCAGGGAAAAGATGATTGAAGCTGGTCTCCCAGTGGAAAAGAAGGAGTAGACATGGCAACCGTCCCGAAACCCAGCGAACTTGGCAAGGTGGACCATCGGCCGCCGCAGAGGCCGTGGACCGAAACGTTCCCGGAGTTTCGACCCGGCACCTTTTGTTACGGCGCCAAGGCGAAGAATCTCGAAGTGGTGGGCCTGCCCAATCCCCGCGAGTGGAACCCCACCGATGAAGACTGGAAGCTGCCCGACGACTGGAAAGAAATCACCCTCAAGGGCATGGAGGACCGGCTCAACAAGTTCCGCTCTTTCAAGCTTTTCATGGACATTTGCGTCCGATGCGGTGCCTGCGCCGACAAGTGCCACTATTTCATCGGCTCCGGCGACCCCAAAAATATGCCCGTGCTGCGCGCGGAACTCATTCGATCCATCTACCGCAAGTACTTCACCGGAAGCGGCAAGATCTTCAGCAAATACGCCGGGGCTCGCGCTTTGACCGAACAGATCATCAAAGAATGGTTTTACTACTACTACCAGTGCACCGAATGCCGGCGCTGTTCCGTGTTTTGCCCCTACGGCATCGATACGGCCGAAATCACCATGATGGGCCGCGAACTGCTCAATGAACTGGGCTGCGGCATCGACTGGATCATGGGCCCTGTGGCCAACTGCTACATGAACGGCAACCACCTGGGCATTCAGCCTCACGCCTTCAAAGACATGATCATGTTCTTCGTGGACGAAATCGAGGCGGTCACAGGCGTGCGGGTGGAACCCACCTTCAACCGCAAGGGCGCCGAGGTGCTGTTCATCACCCCGTCCGGGGACGTGTTCGCCGATCCCGGAACGTACACCCTCATGGGCTACATGATGCTGTTCCACGAAATCGGTTTGGATTACACATGGAGCACCTACGCTTCCGAAGGCGGCAACTTCGGGCTGTTCACCTCCCATGAGATGATGAAGCGCCTCAATGCCAAGATGTACGCCGAAGCCAAACGATTGAAGGTCAAATGGATCCTAGGCGGCGAATGCGGCCACATGTGGCGCGTCATCAACCAGTATATGGACACCATGAACGGCCCGGCGGACTTCCTGGAAGTGCCCAAATCACCCATCACCGGGACCGTCTTTGAAAACGCCAAGAGCACCAAGATGGTGCATATCGCCGAATTTACGGCGGACCTCATTCGACACGGAAAACTCAACCTGGATCCCAGCCGAAACGACAACAAGATCGTCACCTTCCACGATTCGTGCAACCCCTCTCGAGCCATGGGCTTTTTTGAAGAACCGCGATATGTCCTCAAGGCCGTTTGCAACCACTTCTACGACATGCCGGAAAACACCATTCGCGAAAAGACCTTCTGCTGCGGTTCGGGATCGGGCCTGAACACCGATGAATTCATGGAAATGCGCATGCGCGGCGGGCTGCCTCGCGCCAACGCCGTTCGCTATGTCCATGAAAAATACGGCGTCAACATGCTCGCCTGTATCTGCGCCATCGACCGCGCTGTTCTGCCGCCCCTCATGAAGTACTGGGTCCCCAGCGTTGATGTCACTGGATTGCACGAACTCGTAGGCAATGCCTTGGTCATGAAGGGCGAAAAGAAACGCACCACCGACCTCCGTTATGAACCCCTGCCGGGTATGGAAGAAGAGGAGGAGGCTGACGATGTATGACGCGAAGAAGATCATTCCGGGAATCATCATTTTTGTCGTGCTGTTCACCTTTCCCTTGTGGTCCAACATGGGAAAGGCGGCGCCGGCGCCCAAGCCTGAATTGCCTAAGACCGAAAAGGTCTGTGTGATGGACACGGCGTACATGAAAACGGAGCACATGGTGCTCCTGAACCAATGGCGGGACCTGGTGGTGCGCAACGCCAACAGGCTGTGGGTGGGACCCGACGGCAAGGAACACTTCATGAGCCTGCAGAATTCCTGCATGAAATGCCATTCCAGCAAGGTCAAATTCTGCGACCAGTGCCACAACTACGCCGGGGTAAAGCCTTATTGCTGGCAGTGTCATCTCGAGCCTAAGGAGAACATGTGATGGAAAAGGATCGCCGTGAATTCCTGAAGATAGGCGGAATATCCGTCTTGGGGCTGAGTGCTCTGCCTGTCTTCGAGGCGCTCGCCCAAGAGAAGGGACCCCGATACAAGCCCGACCCCAAGGCCCTCAAAGGTACTCAATGGGCCATGATCGTGGATATGAAAAAGTGCTGGGAACAGCAGGACAAGCGGCAGTGCAAGGACTGCATCCTGGCGTGCCACAAGATCCACAACGTGCCGGAGATTCCGGACCCGAAACGGGAGATCAAATGGCTTTGGATGGAAGAGTACAAACACGCCTTTCCGGATCAGGCCCACGAATATGCCCCGGAGAAGGTCAAAGAAAATCCTTTCATGCTCCTGTGCAACCACTGCACGAATCCGCCGTGCGTGCGCGTGTGCCCCACCAAGGCCACTTTTAAACGCACGCAGGACGGCATCGTCATGATGGACTTCCACCGCTGCATCGGATGCCGCTACTGCATGGCGGGGTGTCCTTACGGAGCGCGAAGCTTCAACTGGGGGGACCCGCGGCCCTATCTCAAACCGGAAGACATCAACATGACGTATCCGACGCGGCGCAAGGGCGTCGTGGAAAAGTGCACCTTCTGCTATGAGCGCATCGACGAAGGCCTTCAGCCGGCCTGCGTGGAAGCCTGTAAGGTCAAGGCCCTCATTTTCGGCGACGTGACTGATCCCAAGTCGGAAGTGCGCAAGATTCTATCCGGCCATTACAGTTTACGCCGAAAGATCGAACTCGGCACAGGGCCAAACGTCTACTACCTGATTTAACGAGGGGATGACATGCTGGAAAAGGCATTCAAAGGCGGTCAGAAGTACTGGAGCCTTCTGCTGGGCTTGCTTGTCCTTTCGGGGATCGGCTTTGCCTGCTTCATGCTCCAGCTCAATCAAGGCTTAAGAATTACCGGCATGAGCCGCGACGTGTCCTGGGGCTTTTACATCGCCCAGTTCACCTTCCTCGTCGGCGTCGCCGCATCGGCTGTGATGGTCGTCCTTCCCTATTATCTTCATCACGTCAAGGAATTCGGCCGCATCACCATTCTGGGTGAATTCCTCGCCGTGAGCGCCGTGACCATGTGCCTGTTGTTCATCGTCGTCGATCTCGGCCAGCCCATGCGCCTGCTGAACGTCCTGCTCCATCCGACGCCCAACTCCATTCTCTTTTGGGACATGGTCGTCCTGAACGGCTATCTTTTCCTGAACGCCGTCATCGGCTGGACGGTGCTCAGTGCCGAACGCAAGGAAATGCCGCCGCCCACGTGGGTCAAACCCCTCATTTACGTCTCCATTCCCTGGGCTGTGAGCATTCACACGGTGACAGCGTTCCTGTACGCGGGTCTTCCGGGCCGCCATTTCTGGCTCACCGCCATCATGGCCGCCCGCTTTCTCGCTTCGGCTTTCGCCTCTGGTCCGTCTCTTCTCATTCTCTTGTGCTTCCTCATTCGCAAGCGGACCAATTTCGACCCGGGGCAATCGGCCATCGACAAGTTGTCCAAGATTGTCACCTACGCCATGATCACCAGCGTCTTTTTCCTGCTCTTGGAAATCTTCACGGCCTTCTACAGCAAGATTCCGGGACACATGCACGGCTTCATTTACCAATTTACGGGCTATGAAGGCCATGCGGAGCTGGTCCCCTTCATGTGGCTGTCGGTGATTCTTTCGGTGACGGCCCTGATCCTCCTTATTCCGCCTCAGTTCCGGAGCAACGAAAAGCTTCTGAAGATCGCCTGCCTCACCGTCTTCTTCGGGCTCTACCTGGAAAAAGGCGTGGGGTTGGTGGTCACCGGCTTTATTCCCAACGTGTTCGATAAGGTGACGCCTTACGTGCCCACGGTTCCCGAACTGGCCATCACTGTGGGCGTGTGGGCCACCGGCTTTTTGATCATGGCGGTGCTCTACAAGGTCGCCATCGGGGTGAAGGAGGAAATCCGCGCCTAGGCGCCGTGGGAAACGTTTCCTTCTCTCGACACATTGGCTATCATGAGTAAGGGCGCGGCGTGCCGCGCCCTTACTGTCTTTCAGCACAGGGAGAATTATGGCCCGCGCATGCTTCCTCGTGGATTTGGGCCTTGTCGATTACGGCCGCGCCTTGGCCGTCCAGCACCGATGTGTCGACGCCCGCCGTCAGAAGCTTTTGGACCGGGACGTTTTTTTCCTTGTGGAACATTTTCCGGTGTTCACCTTCGGGCGCCGCAGCGGAGCGGAACATCTGTGCGTGTCTCAGGACTTTTTGAAAGCCCGCCGAATCGCCGTCTTTGCCGTGGAACGGGGCGGATCGGTCACCTACCATGGCCCCGGACAGCTCGTGGTCTATCCCGTAGTCCATCTGCCGACGGCCGGCTGGAAGGCGGTGGATTGGGTGACGGCTCTGGAAGAGGTCATGATTCAAACCTCCCGCCGCTTCGGCGTCGCCGCCTGTCGCCATCCTCGAGGCCGCGGCGTCTGGGTGGCAGGCAAGAAACTGGGAAGTGTCGGCATTGCCGTTCGCCACGGCATCAGTTTCCACGGCCTGGCCCTCAATGTGCATAATTCCCTGGAACCCTTTCAATGGATCCGCCCATGCGGTCTTTCGGACATCACCATGACCTCTCTCGCCGTGGAGACCCATGCCGTGGTATCCATGTTCGACGTGAAAAGGGTGTTTCTCGAGTGTGCGGAAGCCCTTCTCGGGATTCACGTGGAACGCACCGACCCTGAGGATCTTTTCCCGGAAGTCCAATGGAGAACCCATGCCCGAGCATGAGACGGCAGCGCCCTCGACGGACCGAAAACCACCGTGGCTTCGAAAGCGCCTCACCCTGAGCGAATCCTACGAAAAAGTCCGCGCTCTTCTTCGCACTGAGCGGCTTCATACCGTGTGCCAAGAAGCCCGGTGTCCCAATCACTGGGAATGTTTTTCGCAAAAAACGGCCACTTTTCTCATTCTCGGAGACCAATGCACGCGCCGATGCCGATTCTGCGCCGTGGGTCACGGCCGTCCGGCTCCACCGGATCCCCACGAACCGGAACGCATCGCCCGAGCGGTCTGCGCCCTTGGGCTGCGCTACGTCGTGGTGACGTCGGTGACCCGGGACGACCTTCCCGACGGGGGTGCTTCGGTCTTTGCCCACACCATTCGAGCCGTCCGCACGGCGGAGCCCCGCGCCCACGTGGAGGTACTCATTCCGGACTTTCAAGGGCTCGCCTCCTCGCTGGAAACGGTGCTCGAGGCCGGCCCCGATGTTGTCAACCACAACGTGGAAACCGTCCCTCGCCTTTACGAGCGGGTGCGCCCCGGCGCCGACTATCGGCGGTCCTTGACCCTGCTTCGATCGGTATCCGACAGGGCGCCGCAAATCCCCATCAAATCGGGGATCATGCTTGGCCTTGGAGAAACCGACGATGAAATTCGGCAAACCCTTGAAGATCTCTTGGCCTCGGGATGCACCATGCTCACCCTGGGCCAATACTTGCGCCCGGCGCCCCATCTGCTCCCTGTGGCCCGGTATGTTCCCCCTGAAGAATTCGACGCATGGCGGGAAAAGGCTCTGGCTCTGGGCTTCCGCCGTGTGGCCTCCGGCCCTTGGGTGCGCAGTTCGTACCATGCCCGTGAACTCTACCAGAACCCTTAAAGTCACCATCCATTCCACACTCTGAAAAAAGGAGCGAAGATCCATGATCCTTGGCGTTCTCAAAGAAATCAAAGCGGAAGAAAACCGGGTGGCCATGACGCCTACCGGGGTGGAAGTGGCTGTCCATCACGGACACACGGTGCTCGTGGAAAGTCAAGCGGGCGCCGGAAGCGGCTTTTCCGACGACGCCTACCGCCACGCGGGAGCGCACATCGTGGAAACGCCGCGCGAGATTTACGAACGCGCCGACATGGTCATGCACGTCAAAGAACCTCTGCCCCCGGAATACGAGCTCATCCGCCCCGACCAAATCATTTTCACATATCTGCATCTGGCTGCCGACGAAGCCCTGACCCGGGTCCTCATGGAGCGCCGGTCGGTCAATATCGCCTACGAAACCATTCAAAAGGCCGATGGGTCTCTGCCGCTGCTCACCCCCATGAGTGAAGTCGCCGGGCGAATGGCTGTTCAGCAGGCCGCCAAATACCTGGAAATGTCCTATGGCGGTCAGGGCATTCTCCTGGCGGGCGTGCCCGGGGTGGAACCCGCCACCGTCGTTATTATCGGTGGCGGCGTTGTGGGAACCAATGCCGCCAAGATGGCCTGCGGCCTGGGCGCCAAGGTGTTCGTTCTGGACAAGAATCTGGAGCGTCTGCGTTATCTCAGCGACGTCATGCCTCCCAACTGTTTCCTTTTGGCCTCGTCGCCGGCTTCCATCCGCGAAGTGGTCAAGAAAGCCGATGTTGTCATCGGAGCGGTGCTGATCCCGGGTGCCAAAGCGCCCAAGCTCGTTACCCGGGATATGCTCCGCACCATGAAGGAAGGGGCCGTCTTGGTGGATGTGGCCATCGACCAAGGAGGCTGCTTCGAAACGTCCCGACCGACGACGCACAAGGATCCCATCTACACCGTGGACGGTGTTGTCCACTATTGCGTCGCCAATATGCCGGGAGCCGTTCCCAAGACGTCCACCATGGCCCTGACCAACGCCACCTTGCCCTATGCCCTGGAAATCGCCGACAAGGGATGGCAGCGGGCCATGAAGGAAAACCCGGAAATCGCCAAAGGGGCCAACGTGGTCCGCGGCGCCGTCACTTATCCGGGCGTCGCCGAGGCCTTCGGGCTGGAATACGTGCCCGTGGAGACCCTTTTCTGAGGCCCAGAGGCTTTGCCTCGGCGACCGCTTCTACAGGACGGGCTTTACCAGGGCGCCGCGGCGGCTGAGGAAATAAAGGACAGGGACGGCCATGCGCGAAAGCAGCAACGAGGCCACCTCGCCGGACATCAAAGCCAGCGCAAGCCCCTGAAAGATGGGATCCAGAAGCATGGGCGCGGCGCCCACAATCAAGGCAGACGCCGTGAGGACCATGGGGCGGAAACGGACCGCCCCGGCGTCCACCACGGCGTCTTCTAAGGGCATGCCTTCCTTGAGGCGCAGTTCCACAAAGTCCACAAGGATGATGGAATTGCGGACCACAATGCCGGCCCCGGCAATGAAGCCGATCATGGAGGTGGCCGTAAAAAAGATGCCAAAAAGCCCGTGGGCGGGAATGATGCCCACGAGGGAAAAGGGAATGGCGGCCATGATGGTCAGCGGCGTGACGAAGGATTCGAACCAGCCCACGACCAGGATGTAGATGAGGACCAGCACGGCCGCAAAGGCGATCCCCAAGTCTCGAAAGACCTCGTAGGTGATGTGCCATTCCCCGTCCCACTTCATGGCGTAGCGCTCCGTCGTGGGTGGAAGGCTCGCCACATACCTTTCCAGCCGGTATCCTTCCGGCACGACCAAATCATCCAAAGCCTTGTTCATCTTCATGATGGCATACACCGGGCTTTCTTCGGTGCCCGCCACATCCCCGGTGACATAAACCACCGGCATGAGATTTTTGTGATAAAGACTCTTGTCCTGGATCGTTTCCCGCGTCCGAACCAGTTCGGCCAAAGGCACCAGGTTTCCCGATGGGCTTTGGATTGTGATGGATCTCAGGTCTTCCAGCCGGGCTCGACTTTCCAGAGGGAGCTGGACCCAAATGGGCACATCTTCTTTTTCTTCCGCAAGGTGCGCCAACCCCACGCCCTGCCCTTCAACCAAAGCCGTCACCACCTGAACAACCGTGCTTGTGGGCACGCCGTTCAGGGCGGCTTTTTCTTTGTCCACCGTCAGCACCACTTTGGGCTGGTCGTCTTCCACGTACCAGTCCGCATCCACAACGCCCTCGGTTCTTTGAAAGATATCCAAGACCTTTTTGGCCACAGCCAGCCGCCCCGCTTCCTCCGGACCGTAAATTTCGGCCACCAAGGTCTGCAAAACCGGAGGACCCGGCGGGATTTCGGAAATCTTGACGTTGGCCCCGTAGCGCGCGGCCACTTCCTGAATGGCCGGCCGCAACCGCTTGGCAATGTCATGGCTTTGCGCCTTGCGATTCCCCTTGGGCAATAAGTTCACCTGAATATCCGCCACGTTGGCGCCACGGCGCAGAAAATAATGGCGAACCAGCCCGTTGAAATTGTGCGGTGCCGCCGTGCCAATATAAAGCTGATAATGGGTCGTTTCCGGAGCTTCAGCGATCACTCGGGCCATGTGCCGGGTCGCCGCGGCCGTTTCCTCCAGGGTGCTTCCTTCAGGCATGTCAATAATGACCTGAAATTCGCTTTTGTTGTCAAAGGGGAGCATCTTGACGCGAACGGCCCTCAGAGCCACCAAGCTCATCGCCCCAAGAAGCAAGACAACCACAAAAAGCAGAAAGCCGTAGCGCCACAGAGGCCTATGGATCAGGGGCCGCATGACGCGCCGGTACAAGCGCGTCGTCCACCCCTCTTGTTCGTGTGTGGCTTCCGCTTCCCGATGGATCAACCGCACACTGGCCCACGGCGTTACCACGAAAGCCACCATGAGCGAAAAAAGCATGGCCGCCGTCGCCCCCACGGGAATGGGCCTCATGTACGGACCCATAAGACCCCGCACGAAGGCCATGGGCAAAATGGCGGCAACCACGGCAAAAGTCGCCAGAATGGTAGGGTTGCCTACCTCGGCCGTCGCTTCCACCGCCACATCGAAAACGTTGCGGTCCCGATTCTCCGGCATCCGGTAATGCCGCACGATGTTTTCCACCACCACGATGGCGTCATCGACCAAAATACCGATGGAAAAGATCAAGGCGAAAAGCGTCACGCGATTCAACGTGTAGCCGCTCAAGTAGAAAACAGCCAAGGTCAAAGCCAAGGTCACCGGGATGGCGATGGCCACGATGCCGGCTTCCCGAACGCCTAGGGTGAGCAGAATCAGCAGGGTGACCGAAACCACCGCAATGGCCATGTGCCACAGCAGCTCGTCGGATTTCTCGCGGGCCGTTTCCCCGTAATCCCGAGTGACGGTCACATGGACGTTATCGGGAATGAGCACCCCTTTGAGGCTTTCAATGGTGCGGAGGACGGCGTGGGCCACGTTGATGGCATTGGTCCCTTTGCGCTTGGCCACGGAAAGCGTTACAGCGGGGTGCAATGCCTCAGAAACGGTGCCGTCGCGACTCGGTCCCATGCCGAAAAAGACGTAGTCGGCCGGCTCTTCCGGACCGTCCAAAACATCCGCCACATCGCGAACAAACACGGGCCGCCCGTTGTGGACGGAAACAACCACCGCCGCCACATCCTCGGCCGATCGAAGAAATTCCCCCGTTTCCACGATGATTTCATGGTTATTGGAAACCATGCGCCCGGAACGCAGGTTTTGATTGGCCTGGGTCAGCATGGCCAGAAGCCTGTCGGCGGCGATGCCGTGGGCCGCCATTCTGGCCGGATCGACAACGACCCGGATTTGCCGCCGCTGGCCTCCGATGAGATGAACTTCCGAGACGTTGGGAACCTTTTTCACATGGTCGTGAATCTGGGCGGCAAGGCGGCGAAGCTCGAAATGATCCAGCGTGTCACTCCAGAAGGTCACCGCCAGAATGGGCACATCGTCGATGGAACGCGGCTTGATAAGCGGCGGGCTGGCACCGGGCGGGATCAAGTCGAAATTGGCAAACATTTTCTGGTTGAGCCGAACGATACTCTTTTCTTCGTCTTCGCCCACTTTAAAGCGCACCACCACAAAGGCGCGCTCCGGAGAAGACGTGGAATAGATGTATTCAACCCCTGGAATTTCCCAGAGAAGCTTTTCCATGGGCTTGGTGATGCGCTCTTCCACTTCCTTGGCCGAGGCCCCGGGAAAGCTCACGAAAACGTCCAGCATGGGCACGATGATCTGGGGTTCTTCCTCACGGGGCAACAGAAGCACGGAACCCAAGCCGAGCAGAAGAGAAGCCAGAATAACCAGAGGGGTCAGTTTGGAGTCGATGAAGGCTCTGGCCACGCGACCGGCCAGTCCCAGATGCGGGCTTGTCATGGGGGCCCTCTCAGTTGGCGCTGATGCGCAGACCGTCTTTCAGTTCCGGAACCACGGAAGCCACAATGCGTTCCCCAGGCTGCAACCCGGAAAGGATTTCCACCCGCTCGCCTACGGCACGCCCAGTTCGGACCAACCGCCATCGGCACACCTGGGTGTCGTCCACCACAAAGACCCCCGTGAGTTGCCCTCGGCGAGTGACGGCGGATGCGGGGACCAAAAGGGTTTCTCGAGACCCTGTGATGAAGCGGGCTCGAGCGAAAGTGCCCGTGCGCCACTCAGGGCTTGGGCCTGGGGCGGCGGGCCTGGAAGGCATGTGAATCTTGACGAGTCCGGAACGGGTCTGAGGGTCTACGGATGGAAGCACTTCCACCACACGCCCGGTCAGCGGCTCTTGGGCACGCTCCACAAGAACCGGTATTGCATCGCCCACCTGCACTCGCGACAGCACGCCTTCGGGAACCGGAACCTCCAGTCGATACGCCGAAGGGTCTTCCACCGTCAGCAGGGGAAGTCCCGGTGAGGCCATTTGCCCCACCTCCGCATGTTTGGCCGTCACCAGGGCGTCCATGGGCGCCGTCACATCGGCGTAGGTCCTGACGGCTTGGGCGGCTTCCAAAGCGGCTTCCGCGGCCCGCAGGGCCGCCAGAGCCTGCTCTTTCTTGGCCCGCAAAGCCTCGATGGCCTGGCGGGCTCGATCCGCATCGGCCGCCGCAGACCGCGACTTTGCCTCAATTTCGTCGAATTCCTGGCGACTGACCGATTCGCGGGCCAGCAGGGCTTGAAACCGTCGATAGGTGGCTTGAGCCAGCTCGTTGCGCGCTTCCGCGGCGCGCCGTTCGGCATGAGCCATCTTGAGGGCCCTGTCCGCTTCTTCCACGGCAAACCGAGCTTGACGGACAGAGGCCTGCGCCTGGGCCACACCCGCCGCCGTTTCCCGATCATCGATGCGGGCCAGCACCTGTCCTTTGTGCACACGATCCCCTTCGCGCACCAAAATCGCCGTGATGCGCCCGGGAACCTTGGACGAAAGCACACTGATCTGCGCCGCGCGCACCGTGCCGGAAAGTTCCAAGGTCTCGGCAAGGTTTTCTAAGGCGACTGTGATCACAGGCGCCGCAACCCCCTTAGGCGATGGGCTTTTGGACGGCGTCTCATTTCGGCACGCCGTGAGTATCATCACCGAAACGGCGCAGACCAGGGAGAAGATCTTCAAAATGCTTGGAAAGCTCGTCACCCATCTTTGCCGATCGCTCACGCTCATGGGCCCTCATCCTTCAAAAGGGGCGGCATCCTGGAGCCGGCCCGTGCGGAACAGAAGTTCAGCATAGCGCACCACATGGTCGTATCGCGCCCCCAGGTCCATCCACTGGGCTTTGCGATAGGCCGACTCCGCCCTCAAGACTTCCGTAATGGTCGTCAACCCTTCGGCGTAGCGGTCCTTGACGATGCGAAGGGCTTCTCGAGCCTGCGCCACGGCTTGTTGAGCGAGGTTCAGGCGTTCTCGCGCCGCCTTAAGGTTTTCATAAGCCTCCACCACCTGCAGCTGCACCTGGTCTTCGGCTTCCTGCACCTGAGCTTCCGCGGCGGTCACATGGGCCAACGCCTGATCGATGGTCGGAGCGCGCCGCCCTTCGTAAAGATCCCAGCTGAGGGCCAGGCCCAGGGTGTAGTCCGAACTGCCGCTTTCCCAGTCGGGGCCGCTCACACCGTAGGTGGAAAACGCATCCACCCTGGGAAGATAACGGGCTCGGGCTTCCCGCAACCGCAAGCGCGCCACACGAAGATCTTCGCGCACCATGGCCACATCCGGCCGAGAAGCCAGGGCGTCCGCCGTGTATTGGGCCAAAGGATGCAAGGGAACCAGAAGGCTGGGCATCTTCTGCGTGGGTTCGGGGTAGGGCGGCGAAGGCCGCCCCAGGGCCGTTTGAAAAGCCACTTGGGCCGTGTGGTATTGGCCCTGAGCTTCCACGAGCTGCTGGGAAAATTCGAGGTGCTGTACCTGCGCGGCCAAGAGATCGGAGCGCACCACCTGGCCGTTTTCAAAAAAATGCTGAATACGCCGTACCTGGGCTTCCGTTTCCTTGACCGCATCCTCGGCCACGTGCACCCGTTCGCGTGCCACAATGACGCCATAGTAGCTTCGTATGACACCGAGAACAATTTCCTGCTTCACCCAGTCTTCAAGGAGGCGGGCCTTGTTCTGGGCCCCTTGGCCTTCGGCGACGCGAGTGGCCGTGAACAGTTGGTCAAAGAGGGGCATGGACGCCAAGGCTTCGGTGCGCCTGTTGGTCATGGGATCGGGGGCGTTCAAAAAGGCGGGGTCGAAGTGCTCCACCCCGAACCGGGCCTGTTCCAAAAGGGTCCCGAAGACGAAAACCGGGTTGTTGCTTCGAAGGATTTTGTGGGAAAGGCTGATTTTGGGAAAATAGCCGGCTCGAGCGGCCTTGTGGCCGGCTTCGGCGGCCTGTGTTCCTGACGTCGCCATGGATATTTTCGGATGGCGCGTCAGAGCCGTCTGCAGCGCATGGGCGAGGGTGCCCGTGGTTGGCTCGGCCGTCGGTTCAGCACCGGGCGCTGCCGCGGGCTCGAGGTTTGAGGCTTTACCGGAAGCAGAAATCACCATGCACAGAGCGAAAACTGTACCGACAAGAACCGCAGCGTTCCGATGGAGTTTCATGCCGATCCGCCTTCCGCGCCGCCGCTCAAGAAAACATGCCGTTGTGGCGATAGGCCACCATGATCTGTGAAAGTAGCCTTCAAGGGTTCTTTACAAATACCGCAAGAATCCGCACAATGTAAAGCGATCAGGTCTTTGAGCCTTCTTTCAGCCGCGCATTGGGAAAAGCCCTTTGGGGGACGACACACCCGATAAGAACGCCTCGGCCCTCGCGGCGCGCCACCAGGTAAAGGCTCAAATGAGACAAGGGGGCCTGCCTAGAGGCTTCGGCATGTTTGACGGAAGGCGCGTTCATGGATTCTTTCGGCCGAAAAAAAGAAGGCTATGCACGATCATTGGCCTGAATACATTGACGTTCCTGTGGTGTTCGACCATGCCGATTTCCTGGTGGTTCACAAACCTCCACATTGCGCCGTGACTCGAAACGGGGACGACGAAGGGCTTCTCGGTGGGCTTCGGCGGCAGATTTCCTGTCCGACCCTGATTCCGGTGCACCGGCTGGACAAGGTCACCTCAGGCTTATGGCTTCTGGCCAAGAACAGGGACGCGGCTCGGTCGCTGACGGCCCTCTTTCGAGAACGCAGGGTTCGAAAATGTTACTTGGCTCTTTCCGATCGCAAACCCCTCAAAAAACAAGGGCTCATCATCGGGGACATGGCCCGCTCTCGAAACGGTCAATGGAAAATGTGCCTGTCTCGCACCGCGCCGGCCGTCACGCGCTTTATCAGCCGCTCCATGGCACCGGGCCTGCGCCTCTTTGCCCTGTTTCCGGAAACGGGAAAGACCCATCAGATTCGCGTGGCCATGAAATGCCTGGGTGCCCCCATTCTCGGCGACCCCCTTTACGGCCGCGCGGACGCGCACGCCACCGCCCCCGATCGAACCTATCTTCACGCCTATGCCCTGGCTTTTGCCTACAAGGGACGATCCTACGCCTTCCAAGACCTTCCCCGCCACGGCCGCCTCTTTCTGGACCCGACCTTTCTCAGCGCCGTTCACGCCTTCGACGCCCTGGAACAGGCGCTCCGCAGCAAGACAATGAGGCCATGAAAAAGCGGCTTTCCCGCCGCACCATTTATCGCGCGCCAAAACAAGTGAACCCCGACGAGGAGCGCTTTCCACCCGCCGAAGCGAGCTTATTGGGCTTGTGGCGGCAAAGGGCGTTCACGAAGGCGAGCGTGGCGAAGCCTTTGCTTCAGGGCCTTCTTGAGGCGCAGTCGCTTCCAGTAGGTGAAGGGGGGACGCGTCAGTCGTGCTTTCCCATCCAGCGCGGCTTTTCCGTTCAGCACCAGGTCCACCACGTGAACGGTCGGCATGAAGCGCCGAAGCTGTGCCGCACAGCCCGCACAGGACGTGACCACGAGGCGCTTTTCGGCTTGCCTGGCCCGTGTCACACTCCATTGCCGGGCTAGCCCCGGATCCACCACGCCCACGCCGCCCCCCTCGCCACAGCACAGAGTTCGCTCACGGCTGTCAGGCATTTCCAAGACTTGAAGTCCGGCATGGTGCACCAGGCTTCGAACGGCATCCTGGACCGCCGGCTCGTGCCGCAGGACGCAGGGGTCATGCAGCGTGACCGTCCCACGAAGCGGATCCTGTCGTGGAAGGGCCTGCTCCGTGAGCCGCTCATAAACGGTGCGCACCTGTAACGGTGATCCGTAGTTTTGAAAAACTTTGTAGCAGTTGGGACACGCCACGAAAACGGTGCGCACCCCCTGGGCCACCAAGAAATCTCTCATTTCGCCGAACATGCTCAGAAAATAGGCCTGGCGCCCCAGGTCATGCGAAGGCTTGGTGCAGCAGTCCAGCACAATCCCCAGATCGGGAAGGCTCAGCCGAAAAAGTTCATAAATGGCAAGCACAGCCTCGGCGCGGGTTCCGGCGAAGGTGCACCCGGGAAAAAACACGGTGGTGCATCCGTCGGGCAGGGCGTAAAGAGAGTAGCGGCGCGACGTTCCTTTCCGTTCATAAGAGAGAAGACGCCGGTGTTGCGGCAACGGTCCTAACCCTCGAAGGACCGCCTCCCGGCGCTGTTCCAGAAAAAGTTGCGCCGGATTCACGCCAAAAGGGCACACGGCATGACACAGCCCACACAGGCTGCATTCATAGGCCGAGACAAGGCCTTTCCCATGCCGTGGATCGGCCTGCTCGGCAATGGCTTTAGGGGTGCCGTATCGCTGCAGAAAGGCGCAGCGCTTGGCGCACAGGCCGCACTCGGTGCACTCGGCGATGACGGCACAAACGGCCGCATCCAAAGCCTGCCATTGCCATCCATGCGCGGCGCTTTGCAACGCCGAGCCCCCCTGATCCTCTGGTTGCACGCCCACCTTTCGCACCCGCTTTGATCCGCCGTAGGCCTGAACCAATCATGAAGTTCCCGAGGCTGTCCACGATGGTACCCTGTCGGAGCAGCCTTAGCCCCCACATGGCTGCCGAGCCGACAAAACAAGCCCGCCTCCTGGAAGAAATTGCGCCGTGCGGCGCTCCCACACAGGCTGCCCAGAAAACAAATGTTTCAGATCAATGAAGCACAAGGGCATTCCCCGTCAAGCCTTTAGGCTTCACACCCACGGTGAAAGCCTTCCATGACGGTCAAGGCACACACGGGCAGCTCAGGACAAAGTTTCTTTGAACCGCTCTGAGCATGGCTCTTCGACGGACTTTTTGCTTCGTTGCGCCAGAGCGGCGCACGGCGTGCCTTTTCCTGGAGCGCCTCTTTTCCCATAATCCCCAAAAGGGCTATCTTGAGGAATGGAAAGCAGCGGCGCACGAGCCGGGCCGCGGGGGGCGCATTGCTGCTGGTATTTCCGTAAAGGCGGCCAGGGGTGCCGCGAAGGGATGCCGAATCCGGGAAAGCCATGGGCCGGGTGACGTTGAGCCTTCTATGCGTGTTTGGAATTCTCTGGGGCTGTTCT
>Ga0209227_1000464_pt1 | contig 34907 bp, 41 predicted proteins | sample YNPBryantNP2012_FD_185815 | JGI IMG/M metagenome (GOLD analysis project Ga0209227, IMG submission 185815) | Anoxygenic and chlorotrophic microbial mat microbial communities from Yellowstone National Park, USA - YNP Bryant NP 2012 (SPAdes)... ...
GTTCCACATAGCCGGTACACCTGAAGTCAAAGCGCACAAGTCCTGTTATCTCAGGGCGTCATTTCCCCTGCCAGGATGACCTCGCTGGCAACAGCGCGAAGCGGTATCACGCCATCCGGAACTATAGCGTTGACCAGGGGAGTTGCCACAGTGAAGGAGTATCCCACGGTCACCGTGACAGTCGCCCCTGTAGCAATAACCGGGCAGTCAACCTTAACCAACGCGGGGTCAATTTGCACCAACCCCCCGCTGGCACTCTGAATGCGGTTGTAAAGCTCGGTACGGTAGCTCTCCTCCGGGTGGATAGCTGCGAAAGTGGCTCCTTCTCCCGCTGCATCTTTGATGGCCACATAAGCGTAATACAGACGCCCTATATCCAGCAAACCCGCCAGGATAATGAGTAGCACCGGCAACACCAGTGCCATCTCCAACAGGCTTTGCCCTCTCTCTTCAGTTCCATAAATTCGCTTCATATACATCACCTCACTGCTTTGCAGACAGCTTCTGATGTTCAATGACATGCCGTGTGGCGGCATCTATCGTCACTGAGCACAAAGCCTTTTCTTTATTATCGAATGCCACGATACTCCACACCGTCCTCCCTTCACTATCTGGCCCCAGGTGAAGGTCTGTCTGGGCATGAGGGTGTGCGGCAAGAAATTCCTCTCCTCCATAAGCCAGAAAGACCAGCACCACCTCTTTTAGCTCAGAGTGCCAGGCACCTCTGGTGATAAGAGGTGGTACCTCCCACACCCTGGTGGCTTTAACAAGACTGGCCCCGCCACTGTCAACAACAATGTCGAGAGCCTGGCGATCCGTTGGCGCGTAGAAGACGAACGACCATGCTGAAGCCCCGGCCAGCAGCGTCTCTCGGTTGGTGTCATGCCAACTGGTCGAAGCAGAGATGATCTGCGCATCTTCAGCGTATCCCCTGGCTACGCCCAGTGCAGCTTCATAAGCATACCTTAATTCTATCGGTGGAGGCGTCGGAGCAGGTGGGGTGAGCCGTGTGAGGGTAGCCTCCTGCCCGGCCTCAAAAAGAATATCCTGCCGCTCATAGATCAGATAGCCCAATAGAGGAATCAGGACCATTACCCCTGCTATTTCCAGAGCCAAAATCCATTTGCGCCTGCTGTAAGTTCCCATAACTTAACTTCCCCTGGTAACGAACGGCAGGAATGCGCGATCAAGAGCACGGGAGTGGTAAATCCGGTAATTCTCGATCAAATCATCTCCGGCCAGCTCCTGCCAGACGACATGGAGCCTCCCTCTTCCGTCAAAGGCAAGAGAGGGCAGGATGGACAACGTGTGCTCGTAAGCAGGGCTGCGCGAGACATTTTGCAGTGGAGGCCAGTCGTGGCCTGATGTCGTACAACTGACCAACACCTCCTCGGCCTGGATGTTGCTGGTGCTACTGTACCCCTGGAAAACCACGCACACATCTGTGTGGCCGCCTCTCTCCAATAACGCAATATCCGGAGCAATATAGGCCGGGCTCTCATGATTGATCTTCACAGGTGAAGAACTGATACGTTCCGGTGTACTCCAGGTGCTGCCATCGTAGCGGGTATAACGCACATAGTGGAGCTCCGGTTTGTCCGTCTCGCCGATTTCCTCACCCCAGACCACGTGCAACCTACCATCGTTAGCTGCGGCAATGGCAGGCCAGACAGGACGCTGGATCCCTGTGGAAAGAACTACGGGGTCAGACCACTGCATACCACCCCCTTCCAACCTGCCATACATGTACAATACTTCTCGCTCGTTCAGGGAACTGTACTTTTCCCATACCAGATGCACAGTGTTTCCATCCGGCCCGGCGGTCAGCACGGGGTTGCGCATACTGGCGACTGTGGTGTGGGTGTAGATCACAGTCGCTGTGGGCCAGGCTGTGGCCGTCAGAGGGCGAGAAGCCCAGAGAATATCCTGATATGGATCGCCGGCACTGAACACGATGTGTACATAAGCAGAACTTGCAGCCAGCCGTGGCTTTGTGAAACCACTCACCGGCACCGAGGGTGGCGTGGGAATGGAGCGCACCTCGCTCCAGACGCCTTCTATCGGTCGCTCGACTGCATAGACCGCGAGAGGTGGCTGGCCCTCAGTCCAGGCCACATATATCCTGCCCCCCGCGATAACCACGTCCGGCAGATATGAGTCCTGGGCGGTTGCGAAGATTGGCGCCGGCCCAGACCAGGTGACGCCGTTATTGTGAGATATAGCTTCGTAAATGTTCCGTTTTCCCCCCTGGTACGGGGGGTTGCTCCAGACTACGACCATCAATCCGGAGGGATCGGCGGCGATGGCCGGCTGCAAGCCATATTCAGGCAGGCCCGCAGAGATCGCCACAGGTCGGGTGCCACTCCACACAGGCCAATCGGGGTTGACGCCGTTAGCAGTCGCACCGATCGTCACCCCTGCCAGCGATGACAGGAGCGTCAGCCATATCAACCCAACAAGTACCAGAGGACGTGAAGCTATTTGGAGGCAGCGCCGAATCCAACCCATATTGCCTGGTTTCTAGTTTCTGTACATTATGATGATCCGCACCGTACTCTGTCCCTCCACGACCTGGACGCCAGGGTAGATGTTAGAGTAACGCACACCGTTAATCCATGTCTCACCGACCACCGTATATGTACCCACGGGAATGTCGTACAGAGCGTAGCTTGCGTTGGCATCGGAGACGGTCGAGGCGATCAAGGTCTCCCCATCGTACACATAGACATTGGCCCGCCCGTGCGGTACGGGAGCGCCGGTCAGCGATACCCACGTCTCTCCCACAATCGAGCCGACTGTTGTCGTCGGTGGCGTCTCAGGTGGCGGTGTCCCTGCTCTCGATACGTCCACTGCAATCGGCCCGGCGGAGTTGTTGTCTTCATTGAGTTCGCTCACCTGGAGCTAGGAATCGGCCTTTGCCCAGACCTGATGGGTGCCTGTCGCCGCGAAGCCATGCCTTAGAGTGATGACGATATTGGTGCTGCGCCCCGCTCCCAGTCCGCTTAATGCTCCCCAGGTGATCCCTCTGGCTCCTTCTGCAGGATCGGCATTATATAGGTCTACCCAGAACATAGTATTAACTGGCCGGCTGCCTATATTAGCCACCGTGACACTGAAATCCAGTGGCTGATAGGTCGAGATTGGGCCGGTGTTCAAAAGCCTCAGATCAGAAATCACCAGATCGGGCCCGGGGCAGGGAGATACAAAGGTTGCCGTCTGTTCGGGCGTCTTGCTGTTAACAGCGCTTACCCTGTGAGTTCCTTCCGTTACGTTGACGATGACCTGTTTCTGCCACAATGGCGGTTGAGCGGTCGCGTAGTAAATGGCCACCTGACCGCCGTCCCACCTGATGCTTATGTCGTCGTTCTTGTTCTGGTACCGCCAGTTATAGCCAGCTACAGTGATCACCGTTGTGCCGGCGGGGCTGCATTGAGGGGACACGGTGATGTAAGCGTTGGTGGTACATGCCTCAACGGAGGCAGTAGTGCTCTCGCCGTATCCACTGACCTGGACATTCTGGCCGGCCTGAAGCGGCTGTGCTACAGGGAGCGTGAAAGTGAAATTGCCGGAGGTGTCTACTACCGTGTTATCATGGTATCCGGATTCCACCACGAGCAGCTCGATACCCAGGCCGGGCTCAGCCGTCCCCCTGACCACAGTGCTCCCGTGGCAGAGTGGTGTCTGGATGACAATGGGGGCAAAACTGCCCGACGGCGCTTCTACGACGGCCGTGTCGTACTGGCCGTAACCTTCCACCACGATTACATGGCCGGCGACCAGCGGCGGCAGACCGGTGAACCAAAAGGCCCCGTCCGGCTGGACAACTGTGCTCAGGTACGGAAAGGTAGCGCTCATCAAATCGCGGATGTAGACGGTGCGCTGTGGCTCTGCCGTCCCTGTCACGACGGTCTGCCCGGCAAGTAGAGGCTCCCAAATCTCAATAGGTTCCAGCGGTTCCTCCACCTGGATGGTGACGACCTCATAGTCGTTTACCGTATAGCCAAGAGGGTCAGTGCCGGAGGCAACCAGCACGTTGTGCGTGGTGGTGTAGATGCGATACGGCACTCGCCAGAAGACGGCTTGTCCCACGTCCAGGTTGGTGGAATTTACGGTCGTGCCGAGGTTGTCCGCAACGGAGACATAGGGCAATATCACATCACCCGTGTTCATCACCTGATAGGTAAAGACCACTGTATCACCTGGGTGGATTATCCGGGGCTGTGCCGCTACAGTGAGGTCAATAGCCGGGTTGATAACCTGGACGGTGGCGCTATCGCTGCTGCTAACCACATTGCCCTGAGGGTCACTGCCAATGGCTGTAACCTGATTGGTCAGCGTGGCATAGATCAAACGAGAGACATTTGAGGTATGCGTGGCACCCGCCGCCAGCGTACCAATCGGCAGAGAGTTCCCCAAACTGTCGTTGATAAAGACGTCAAGCTCTGCTTCACCGGTGTTGGTGACGGTATAGGAGAACTGCACCTGATCACCAGGGTGAATTGTGTCAGCGCTGGCTGAAACCTCCAGGAGGAGCGCGACGGTGCTTGTATCGCAGGCGTCACCGATACCATCCGCGTCAGCATCCTCCTGGCCCGGGTTGAGCACCGCCATACAGTTATCGCAGACATCGCCCAGGCCATCGCCGTCTATATCTGACTGGTCCGGGTTGAAGTGGATGGGGCAGTTGTCATTTGCGTCCGCCACACCGTCTGCGTCCATGTCACTGCCGCTGCTTCCGCCGCCACCACTACCTGTGCCGCCGCCTCCAATTGCTCCACCGCCGCCACTCCAGCCGGGTGGGATGCCCACGCCCTCACCAAGCGTTGCGATAGTACGGGCGGCCTCCACACGAATGGGGAATGTAGGCACAATGGGCTGGATGACAGGTGTGATGGCAGGTAGATCGTAATCCAGGTACACCAGTACCCGGTCTCCCACCTTTGCCTGCATCGTATTGGTGAAGACGGTTGTGCCGGGGCCATGGTCATATGCAACATAGATATTCACTGCATCGGGATCGGCCAACACAATCTTTTCGCGTGTCCGGTCAATGATGCCCACCACATCTCTGGGCTGGACCACTCCGTAGCGAGCGCCCTCGCGGGCAGCATTGAACAGGCTGCTATAGACGGTGAAGGCATAGCCGAACTCGATGATTCCCAACATTACCAGCAGCAGGACGGGTAATATCAGAGCAAATTCCACCAGCCCCTGCCCCTGGCTATATCGCCTTACACCTCCGGTCATGTACTGCCATATTCGTTTCAACAGGTCGAGATTCCTGGTGCTCTTGCTGAGCATTCCTGCCTCCCCTTAATTTCGTACCGGTGCGCAGATCACGCAACCGGGTAGAAGATGGTGTGGACTTTCCTCACCCCAACATTCTATCTACATTAAGTATATGCGGGTCCGGCTGGTCAGTCATCCGTAAGGCTACGCAATTTTAGTTGGAAAAGTACCTGATTTACCTGCCACAGATAAGATAGAAGCCTTCTGCTGCTGTGCCTGATAAGTGCTGGCACAGGGGCGATCCGGCAGATTACCTCAACTTGCGCGAGGTACCCGAAGAGAGGTTGTTCTCAATCAGGTGGCATCCGGAGTGCAGCCCCAAATATCAACCAGAGCGATTTTGACAAATTAAACTTTAGTGTTATAATTACCATTTGCCTTATTTCATTTAAAGTTATCCCGGTAATATTCGGAAACTGTGGGGAGGGCTTTCCGACCCGCCTTGACAGCCTGGGGAGGCTGTGCTGATCTTTGGTCAGACGTAACTACCTACCCGATTAGCCTGCCGCTATGCTGATTGGAAATCAGCCTTCCTGGGCACGTTGTGCCAGGCGTCGGCACAGGCCGACGCCCCCGGTCGGCGAAGGCCAACCGGAGGCCGAGCGCTGTTTCCGCGTCGGCGCAGGCGCCCGGAAAAGCCGATTTTCCAATCGGCACACAACGGCAGGCGGCCGGGCAGATAATTAACAGGAGTTACGCAGTCGCGATTGGATTGGTTTGTGGGACAAGGCTTTCCAGCCTGTCTGGACGGCCTGGAAAGGCCGTCCCACACAGTCAGCATACCGGCAGGAAATCAAGTGCGTAAGTCCTGTAATTAAAACTTTGAAAAGCATTGGCTGTGAGTCTGCGATCAGATCTTGTTCACGTCACCGTCGCCGTAGTGGAGTCTGTCACTAGAAAGGATTAAGGCGATGATATTGGGGAGTAAATCTTACGCTCGTATCACCAACACTGAGAGGTTGCCACGCCTCATAGAGGTCCAACTGGAATCTTTTCGGTGGTTCCAGGAAGAGGGGTTGGCTCAACTCTTTGATGAAATCTCCCCTATTGAGAGCTTTACCGGGACCTTGAAGCTGTACTTTCCCGGCTCCAAAGCCAGGGAAGCGCACTTCGATCTGAAGTACCGCTTCGGCGAGCCGAAGTATACCGAGGAAGAGTGCCTCGAGCGGGATATCACATACGCGGCACCCCTGTATGTTGATGTGGTGCTTGACAACCGCGAAACGGGTGAGGTCATTGAGTCGGAAATCTTCCTGGGGGATTTCCCAATCATGACCGAAAACGGCACTTTCATAATCAACGGCACCGAGCGGGTAGTCGTCAGCCAGTTAATTCGCTCTCCCGGTGTCTATTTCGATGTGGTGGAGGACCCGGTCAGTGGTCGGCGGCTTAGCACGGCCAAGCTGATCCCTGACCGCGGCGCCTGGATGGAGTTCGAGACCCGTAAGTCGGACTATCTGACCATTAAATTCAATCGTAAACGTACTCTGCCTGTCACAATCCTGCTGCGGGCGCTGGCTGCCGTTAGCGATCTGACGGACGATGATTTTCTCACAACCGGCACCGATGAGGAGCTACTTGAGCTTTTCAAGGGGGCAGATACCAACCCAAATCATCAGTACATCCTGACCACTATCCGGCAGGAGCCGAGCTGGGAATCGCGGGATGGCCGAAACATAGCCGAGGAGGCGCTGTTGGAGTTCTACCGCCGCCTGCGCCCGGGTGATCCGGCCACACTGGAAAATGCACGTGAGTATCTTGAGCAACAACTCTTCGACCCGCGCAGATATGATCTGCAGAGAGTGGGGCGCTATAAGCTGAACCAGCGGCTGGGCCTCGCTTACGATCTGGACCATCGTACGGTTACCAAAAGGGACATCGTCGCCCTGGTTGATCGCATGATCCGCATCAATAATGGCGTCATGGATGCTGACGACATAGATCACCTGGGTAACCGACGTGTCAAGACGGTAGGCGAACTGATTCAGAGCAAGCTGCGCATCGGTCTGCGCCGCATGGAGCGCCTGGTGGTGGAGCGCATGTCCATCCGTGAGTCGGATTCCCTCTCGCCGGTGAGCCTGATCAACATCCGCCCGGTGGTGGCGGTGGTCCGCCAGTTCTTTGGTTCGAGCCAGCTCTCGCAATTTATGGAGCAGACAAACCCGCTGGCCGAACTGACTCACAAGCGTACTCTCTCGGCACTGGGACCCGGCGGCCTGCGGCGGGAGCGCGCTGGCTTTGACGTGCGCGATGTCCATTACAGCCACTATGGACGCATTTGCCCCATCGAGACGCCTGAAGGTCCTAACATCGGGCTGATCGGCCGGCTGGCCACCCATGCTCGTGTCAATGCACTCGGCTTCATCGAGACGCCATACCGTAAGGTGGTCCGTGCTGTCAGGCCTGATGCCGCGTTGCTCGCCGGCCACATCCTCCGGGAGGATGTGGTGGATCCTGCGAGTGGCGAGGTTGTGGCACAGGCGGGGACCAGAGTGTCGCCGGAACTGGCGGAGCGCATCGCGGCGTTGAATTTGCAGGACGAAATACCCGTTGTGCCCAAAGTGACCGATGAACTGGTCTACCTCTCGGCCGACCGGGAGGACATGCATGTTATCGCCCAGGCTAACGCCGAGCTGGATGAGGAAGGGCACTTTGTCCAGTCACGCATCTCGGCTCGCCACGCGGACCGCTTCCTGATGGCCCCGCCGGAGAGGATTGATTACATTGATGTGGCTCCGTGCCAGATTGTGGGGGTCTCGGCTTCGCTCATCCCCTTCCTGGAGCACGATGATGCCAACCGGGCCCTGATGGGCTCCAATATGCAGCGTCAGACCGTGCCTCTGATCCGGCCCGAAGCGCCCCTGGTGGCGACGGGGATGGAGTGGCGGGCTGCATTGGACTCGGGGCAGGTAGTCCTGGCCAGGGATGAGGGGGAGGTGATCAGCGTTACCGGAGACCAGATAGTCGTCCGTCATCCCGGTGGCCTGCACACGTATCGGCTACGCAAGTACCAGCGGTCTAATCAGAGCACCTGTATTGATCAGCGCCCTGTAGTCTTTAAGGGACAGCGGGTGCACAAGGATCAGGTCCTGGCGGACAGCTCTTCTACAGAAAACGGTGAACTGGCTCTGGGACAAAATGTGCTGTGTGCCTTCCTCTCGTGGGAGGGGGGTAACTTTGAAGACGCCATCCTCATCAGCGAGCGTGTGGTGCGCGAGGATATGTTCACTTCCGTGCACATCGAGAAACATGAGGTGGAAGCCCGCGATACCAAACTCGGACCCGAAGAGATTACGCGCGACATTCCAAACGTTGGCGAAGAGGCGCTGAGAGACCTTGATGAAGAGGGGATCATCCGGATCGGAGCCGAGGTCGGTCCGCTGGATATCCTGGTCGGTAAGATCACACCTAAAGGTGAGAAAGAACTCAGCCCGGAGGAGAAACTGCTGCGCGCCATCTTCGGCGAAAAGGCTCGCGAGGTGAAGGATTCCAGTCTGCGCCTGCCTCATGGAGAGCGCGGCAAAGTCGTGGACGTTAAAGTGTTCAACCGCGACGAGCACCAGGACCTGAAGGTCGGTGTTGAGCGCCTCGTGCGGGTCAGTGTGGCCCAGATACGCAAGATCACCGAAGGCGATAAGATGGCAGGCCGCCATGGAAATAAGGGCGTGATCTCAAGAGTGGTGCCGATTGAAGATATGCCCTTCCTGGCCGATGGTACGCCAATAGACCTGATACTCAACCCTCTTGGAGTGCCCGGCCGCATGAACATTGGCCAGATTCTGGAGACTCACCTTGGGTGGGCCGTCCATCGGCTGGGATTCCGGGCCGTCACGCCGGTGTTCGATGGAGCGAACGAGCTGCAGGTCGAAGCCGAACTGGCCCGTGCCTGGATGATAGATCGTGCCTGGAACGAGATCACCGAGCGTACATGGACCTGGCTCAAGGGGCAGAATTATCCCCTGGAGACATTGCGGGATGATGAGGAGGCCCGACGCCTTTATATTGTGGCCTGGCTGGGTGAGCGCGGTTATGACGTGGACCGGCTGCTTTCTGACTACGTGTATGCCCGGCGAGCAGTGTTGCGCGAGTGGCTCAAAGAGCGGGGATACGACCCTGAGGTGCTGCTCTCTTTTGAGGACGATACGCGCACTCTGGCCCGGCGCGCCGAGGCGGATAAACTTGCCAGGGCTGCCTGTCTGCGCATCTGGCTGGAGGATCGCGGCTATGAGGTGAGCAACCTGGACAATGAGGCAGTTGAGACATTGGCCAACCAGGTCAGCCTTTCCTCATCTGACCCTCTGCCTATCCTGGGCAAAATGATCCTTTATGATGGTAAGACGGGTGAGCCTTTCGATCGGCCGGTCACGGTGGGCATGATATACATGATGAAGCTGGCCCACCTGGTTGAGGATAAGGTACACGCACGCTCCACAGGGCCCTACAGCCTGGTGACCCAGCAGCCCCTGGGTGGAAAGGCACAGTTCGGTGGTCAGCGTTTTGGCGAGATGGAGGTGTGGGCGCTTGAGGCCTACGGCGCAGCCCATACACTTCAGGAGATGCTCACCATCAAGTCGGATGATGTCCAGGGGCGGGTCAAAGCCTACGAAGCCATTGTGAAGGGAGAGCCTGTGCAGGAGCCGGGTGTCCCCGCCTCATTCAAAGTGTTAGTCAAGGAGCTGCAGAGCCTTGGCCTGGCTGTCGAGGCGATCACCCAGGACGGTGAGGTGCTCAACTTTGGCAAGAGCGAGGACAGGACCAAAGTGCCCGTTTTAGGCGCAGGCCTTTTAAGCCCGGGGCGGCGGGAATACCAGTAGACTGTGAGAGCAGGCTGTATCCGGTCGTGGCGTGGTCGGGTGTGGTCTGGAGATCGGCCCGGGCGGGTGGACACAGATGCAGGACAACTGCTCGCAGTTGTCCTACACAGTGGAACGACGTGAACCATTTGACCTTTTGCAATTTTATGGTAAAATAGTGCTCCGCCGGGTAGCAGCTACAAGCTCCTGCTACCCTGATTGACAGGTTAGCTGTTGGGGAGACAGAAGGCCATCGGTACGGTGGATGGCCTTCTTCACTGGTTTTACCAGGATGTTATTATATAGAGGGTTTGCTACATGCCCACAATCAATCAATTGGTACGCAAGGGAAGAAAACCAAAGTCACGTAAGTCCAAGGCGCCCGCGTTGCACTATACATTCAACTCGTTCAGACAACGCCGTATCCGTCGCTCTGAGGGCGCGCCGCAGAAGCGGGGCGTGTGCACCAGTGTGCGCACTATGACGCCCAAGAAGCCTAATTCCGCTTTGCGCAAGATCGCCAGGGTGCGCCTGACAAATGGTATCGAGGTGACGGCTTACATTCCTGGAGAGGGTCATAACCTGCAGGAGCACTCGGTGGTTTTGATCAGGGGAGGACGTGTGCGAGACCTCCCTGGTGTGCGATATCACATTATACGTGGCGCCCTCGATGCGGCGGGAGTGGACAAGCGACATCAGCAACGCTCCAAGTATGGTAGCAAGCGGCCCAAGAAGTAATGGACAGGTGAAGGATGCCCAGAAGATACCGTCCTCCTAAGCGCAAGATTGAGCCGGACGTCCGTTACAATAGCGAGACGGTTGCCAGGCTGATCAATAAAGTTATGAGGAAAGGCAAGAAGAGCCTGGCGGCACGCATTGTGTATGAGGCTCTTGAAACTGTGGAAGAGCGTATGAAGCGCCCTCCGCTGGAAGTGTTGGATGAGGCCATCAGGAATGTCTCGCCGGTTCTTGAAGTGAAACCAAGGCGGGTAGGTGGGGCCACTTACCAGATTCCGGTGGAGGTCCCGCCGGACCGTCAGGTCAGCCTGGCAATGCGCTGGCTGTTGGCCGCTGCGCGCGGCCGCCCGGGCAAGAGTATGGCTGAGAAGCTGGCCGGTGAGTTGATGGACGCTGCCCGTGGCACAGGCGCGGCGATCAAAAAGAGGGAAGATACTCACAGGATGGCCGAGGCCAATCGGGCTTTTGCTCACTACCGGTGGTAGTGGACCTGATGGTGACACTCTCACACGGAGGGATTCAGGGAGCATTGTGAAACCGTGAGCTTATGAACGCGTCTAGCCCGCTCAGCCGCATCAGAAATATCGGCATCATCGCCCACATTGATGCGGGGAAAACGACCACTACGGAACGTATCCTGTTCTATACCGGTCGTACCCATAAGATGGGCAATGTGGATGAAGGTACGACGGTCACAGACTGGATGATCCAGGAGCGGGAGCGCGGGATCACCATCACGGCAGCGGCCGTGACCTGTTTCTGGCGAGGATGCCAGATTAACATCGTGGATACGCCGGGCCACATTGACTTCACCGCTGAGGTGCAGCGCAGTCTGCGCGTCCTCGACGGTGGGGTGGTGGTCTTCGATGCAGTGGCGGGTGTGGAGCCACAATCGGAAACAGTATGGCGACAGGCTCAGGCATTCAAAGTGCCGTTGATCGCCTTCATTAACAAGATGGATAAGTTGGGGGCGGACTTTGCGTATGCGGTCCAGACCATCCGGGAGAAGCTGCCCGCTCATCCTGTCCCCATCCAGTGGCCTATCGGCTGCGAGGCTGACTTTCGCGGTGTGGTGGATTTGCTGGAGATGCAGGCCATTGTCTGGACAGATGAGCTGGGGGTCTCCCCGGAGGTTGTGCCGATCCCAACTGAGCTTGAGGAGCAGGTACTCGAAGCGCGGGAACAGGCTATCGAGCAGATCGTCGAAACCGACGACGAATTGATGGCGCTGTATCTCGATGGTGAGGAAATCGTGCCGGCCCGCTTGCGGGAGGCACTGCGACGGGCCACGATAAGTGGGCAGTTGAACCCGGTGCTGTGTGGGTCGGCGTTGCGCAATAAGGGTGTCCAGCCGCTCCTGGACGCGGTGGTGGATTACCTGCCCTCGCCGCTGGACATTCCACCGGTGGAGGGGATCAACCCCTACACCGGTAAGGTGGAAAAGCGCCTGGCCGACCCGAATGAGCCGTTGGCCGCGCTGGTCTTTAAAATCGCAAGTGACCCTTATGTGGGGCGGCTTGCCTATTTCCGTGTCTACTCGGGGAAGATCAGAGTCGGCTCGAGTGTGATCAAAGGCAACGCCGCTCCCGCGAAGCGCAGCGAGCGGATCGGTAAGTTGCTCCGGATGTACGCCGATCGGCGCGAGGAGATTCAGGAACTCAGCGCTGGCGACATCGGTGCAACGGTGGGGTTGAAGGAGACTTTCACCGGCGACACTTTGTGCGCTCCCAACGGGCCGATCGTTCTGGAACGCATTTCCTTCCCGGAGCCGGTCATTTCAGTGGCGATAGAGCCTAAGACCGCAGCCGACCAGGACCGCCTGAGCGAGGGTTTACAGAGGCTGGCGGAAGAGGACCCCACCTTTATGGTGCGCGTTGACGAGAATACCGGCCAGACGCTGATCTCAGGGATGGGCGAGCTGCATCTTGAGATCATCACTGACCGCCTGATGCGCGAGTTCGGCGTGGCCGGTCGGGTGAGCAGGCCTCGTGTTACCTATCGGGAGACGATCACTCAGAAAGCCACAGGCGAGGGGTTGTTTGAGCGGCAGGTTGGGGGCAGGATGCACTTCGCGCACGTATGGCTGGAAGTGGAGCCGCTGCCCTCGGGTACGGGTTTCCGGTTTGAAAACGCTGTCCGCACCGGTGACTTGCCTGCTGCTTTTGTCGAAGCGGTCGAGCGGGGCTGCCGGGAGGCGATGGAGAGCGGTGTACTGGCCGGCTACCGGTTGGTGGATATCAGGGTTTGCCTCACGGCCGCTGAGGTAAATGAGGAGACCTCATCTGAACTGGCTTTCAAGGTGGCCGGAGCACAGGCCTTCACCCAGGCAGTGGAGAAGGCATCACCCGTGTTGCTTGAGCCGGTGATGGACCTGGAGGTGGTTACGCCGGAAGCTTTCACAGGCGAGGTAATGGGTGACTTGAACGCCAGAGGCGCTGAGATTCGGGAAGTGACCTCGCGAGCCGGCGGGGTGCAGGCGATCCGTGCTTATGTCCCTCTGGTGAAGATGTTTGGATATGCCACCGATCTGCGAAGCCTGACGCAGGGAAGGGGGGCTTTTACGATGGAATTCCATCACTATGCGGAGGTAGAGAGACAACGGATGGAAGCCATTGTATATGGCGGAATCTGGTAAAGCCGATATTTGAAAGGAGTAAGACATGGCTAAAGAACAATTCGAACGCACCAAGCCACACGTAAATGTGGGCACAATAGGTCACATTGACCATGGCAAGACGACTTTGACCGCAGCGATCACGAAGGTGCTGGCTTTGAAAGGGCTTGCCGAGTACAAGGCTTACGATGAGGTGGCCAAGGCAGACGCCAAGATGTTCCGGCGTGACGCGACCAAGATTCTGACCGTGGCCATTGCCCACGTTGAATACGAGACGGATAAGCGCCACTACGCGCACATTGATTGCCCTGGACACCGGGACTACATCAAGAACATGATTACCGGGGCTGCGCAGATGGATGGGGCAATCCTGGTGGTCTCTGCCGCGGACGGCCCCATGCCGCAGACGCGCGAGCACGTGCTGCTGGCCCGTCAGGTGAACGTTCCGGCCATCGTGGTCTTTCTGAACAAAGTGGATCTCATGGATGATCCGGAGCTGCTGGAGCTGGTCGAGCTGGAGCTGCGCGAGCTGCTCGACGGGTATGGCTTCCCCGGTGACGAGACGCCCATCGTGCGGGGCAGTGCGCTTCAGGCGTTGCAGAGCACCAGCACAGACCCCAATGCACCCGAGTATCAGTGCATTTGGGAGCTGATGCGTGTGATTGACGAGTACATACCCATGCCGGTGCGTGAGGAGGACAAGCCGTTCCTGATGCCTATCGAGGATGTCTTCTCCATTAAGGGCCGTGGTACGGTGGTGACCGGCAGGGTTGAGCGCGGCAAACTGGTACCGATGACCCCTGTGGAGATCGTCGGCCTGCGGGACCAGCCTCTCAAGACAGTGGTTACCGATATGGAAATGTTCCGTAAGAAGCTGGATGTGGTGGTGGCCGGTGACAATGCTGGTCTGTTGCTCCGGGGTGTGGACCGGGATGAGGTCCAGCGTGGCCAGGTGGTCGCGGCGCCGGGCAGCATCAAGCCCCACAAACATTTCCTGAGCCAGGTGTATGTGCTGCAGAAGGAAGAGGGCGGGCGGCACAAAGCTTTCTTCTCGGGTTATCGCCCGCAGTTCTACATCCGCACTATGGACGTGACCGGTGAGATTACCCTGCCGGAGGGTGTCGAGATGGTGATGCCCGGTGATGATGTCAACCTCGAGGTTAAGCTGATCGAGCCGGTCGCCATTGAGGAAGGGTCTCGCTTCGCCATTCGCGAGGGTGGCCTGACCGTAGGTGCAGGTGTCATCACCAAGATTTTGGACTAGTGAGGTGGTATGGCCAAGCAGAGGATCCGCATCCGGTTGAAGGCTTACGATCACCGTGTGCTTGATGAATCGGCCAGACGCATTGTGGAGAAGGCGGAGAGTTCTGGTGCCGCCGTTGTCGGGCCGGTGCCTCTACCAACCAAGGTGGAACGTTTCACCGTGCGGCGTTCCACGTTCATTGATAAGGACTCGCACGAGCACTTTGAGATCCGTACCCACAAACGGCTGATTGATATCATCGAGCCGGATAACAAAACCATAGATTCCCTGATGCGGCTGAATCTGCCGGCTGGCGTAGATATCGAGATTAAAATTTAGTGTAACTGTCTGCCCGCCATTCTCCTGCAGGTTAGAAAGTGCGGAGACTGTGCCCGAACCTGCAGGAGGGCAGGCAGCTACATCTGTACCCACGACGGCTTGACCCGGAGGAGGGAGTGCCGCTCTCTCCTCCGAGTTTTCCCTCAGGGGGGATGATGCGGCCTCGCGTCGGGCCGGCAGTCCCAACTTAATGTGGAAGAGGTGTCAGATTGAAGGCGATCTTAGGCAAAAAAGTAGGTATGACGCAGATATTTGATGAGCGTGGCAATGCCATCCCGGTCACGGTGATCGAGGCTGGTCCTTGTTACGTGACCCAGGTGAAGACGTTGGAGAAGGATGGCTACCGGGCCGTGCAACTGGGCTTCGAGGAGGTTCATCCCCGCCGGCTGAGCAAAGGGGAACGGTCGCATCTGACACGCAAGCGGTTGCCTGCCCTGCGCTATTTGCGCGAGTTCCGGCTGCGTAAGGATGAGGAGCTAAAAGTGGGGCAGCGCATTCTGGCAGACGTGTTCCAGGCAGGTGATCGTGTAGATGTGGTCGGCGTATCTAAGGGGCGCGGGTTCGCCGGTGTGGTGAAACGGCATGGCTTCAGGGGTGGGCCGAAAACCCACGGGCAATCCGATCGGCTGCGCGCTCCCGGGTCTATCGGTTCCACGACCACGCCCGGCCGGATTTGGAAAGGGCAGCGTATGGCCGGACGGATGGGTGGCGCACGCGTGACGGCTCAGAATTTGCGCGTGGAGCTTGTGGATGCAGAGAGAAATCTCCTGGCTGTGCGCGGTAGTGTGCCCGGAGCAAAGGGAGGACTTGTGATGATCAGGCAGGCCCGTAAGTCACGGGAACTGGCCAGGCAACCGGGTGAGTAAGGGGGAAGCGATGATCGTGCCGTTGTACAACGTACAGGGAGAAGTGGTCGGAGAAATCGAGCTGCCCGCGACGGTCTTTGAGGCTTCCATCAACGTGCCGTTGATGCACCAGGCTCTGGTGCGTCAGCTTGCCAACGCCCGGTTGGGCACACACAAAACGAAGACGCGCGGCGAAGTTAATCGCTCCAAGGCCAAGTGGTATCGGCAGAAAGGCACAGGACGGGCACGTCATGGCAGCCGCAATGCCAATATATTTGTCGGGGGCGGTGTGGCCCATGGCCCTGTGCCGCGCAGCTACACTCAGAAAATGCCGCGTAAGATGCGTCGCGCAGCCATTCGCTCGGCGCTCTCGGTGAAGGCCAGGGAAAAGCAGATTTTTGTGCTCGAAGCGTTGGAGATGGAGGCTCCCAAAACCAGGGAGATGGTGAAACTTTTGGGGAAACTGGGATTGGAGCAGCAGGTGCTGCTGCTCCTGCCGGAGCGCAACGATCTGGTGGAAAAGTCGGTGCGCAACCTCCCCACGGTTAAGACTCTGCTGGCCAACTATCTTAACGTGCGCGATCTCCTGGGGTGCGATCATGTGCTGATGCCACGCCAGGCGCTGGAAGTAATTGAGGCGATTTGGGGATAGGAGAGCCATGAATCCCTACCAGGTAATCATCCGACCGCTTGATACAGAAAAGGCGCGTTACCAATCCACTGAGCTGCAGCAGTACGCTTTTGAGGTGCACCGTCGGGCCAACAAGATCGAGATCAAGAGGGCCATCGAAGCGATCTATGGGGTCAAAGTGGCATCGGTGAACGTGATGAACATGCCCGCCAAGATCGCGCGTCGCTATGGCCGTCGGCCTGTGGTGCGTCGCCCGGTCTGGAAAAAGGCATTGGTAACGCTGGAGCCGGGGGAACGGCTGGAAGTGTTTGAAGGGGTGTAAGTATGCCACTGAAGACGTATAAACCAACTTCACCCGGCCGTCGGGGGCTGATCAGTCTGACTTTTGATGACGTGACGCGCACTGAGCCGGAGCGTGCGCTGGTGCGCATATTGCGTAAACGCGGCGGGCGCAACGTCCAGGGGCGTATCACAGTGCGCCACCGGGGAGGCGGGCATAAGCGTCTGTACCGCCTGATAGACTTCAAACGCGATAAGTCCGGCATCCCGGCGCGGGTACACAGCATCGAATACGATCCCAACCGCTCCGCCCGCATTGCTCTGCTGGTCTATGCTGACGGAGAAAAGCGGTACGTTATTGCCCCGTTAGGGCTGCAGGTGGGGGATACCGTAATGAGCGGCCCGGAGGCCGAGGTGCGCGTGGGTAATGCCCTGCCGCTGGAGTTGATCCCTCTCGGCACCCTTGTCCACAATGTGGAACTGTATCCTGGCAGGGGGGGGCAACTGGCGCGCTCGGCGGGCACCTCAGCTCAGGTGTTGGCTAAAGAGGGGAAATATGTGACCCTGCGCCTCCCCAGTGGCGAGATCCGGCTGGTGCGCAAGGAATGTATGGCCACCATCGGCCAGGTGGGCAATGTTGATCACGGAAACGTCAAGCTTGGCAAGGCCGGCCGTAAGCGTTGGTTGGGCTTTCGCCCGACGGTGCGCGGCTCGGCGATGACGCCCCGTGATCACCCGCACGGCGGCGGCGAGGGGCGTTCTCCGATAGGTATGCCTGGTCCTAAATCGCCGTGGGGTAAGAGAACGCTGGGTGTCAAGACACGTCGTAATAAAGTCACTGACAGGTATATCGTGCGCCGGCGTGGTAAACGGCGGCAGTAGAGCTGGTGGGAGGTGGTACAGGTTATGTCGCGATCACCTTTAAAGCGACCCATACCGTATGTGGACCCGAAGTTGTTGCGGAGGATCGAGGAGTTGAACCGGCGTGGGGAGAAGCGCCTGATCCGTACCTGGTCGCGGGCTTCGACGATCTTCCCTCACATGATCGGTCATACCATCGCGGTACACGATGGAAGGCGCCATGTGCCCATATACATTACGGAAGATATGGTAGGACATAAGTTGGGCGAGTTCGCTCCTACCCGCACATTCCGTGGGCACGTGGTAAAAGAGAAGAAGGGCCGGGTGCGATAGGGGGAGAGAAATGGCAGCAGAAGAACGGGTCGTGGCCCGGGTCAGGCATGTGCCCATACCGGCATCCAAAGTGCGGCGTGTTATTGACCAGGTGCGAGGCCTGCACGTTGACGACGCCCTGGAGACGTTACGCTTCCTTCCGCACGCAGCGGCGCGGCCGGTTGCGAAACTGATCCAGTCCGCCGTTGCGAACGCAGAGGAGAATTTCGGCATCCCGCGAGGCGATCTGTACGTGGCGCGCATAATGGCCGATGAGGGCCCGGGTGTGATGCCTGGTAAAGGGTGGAGACGGAACTACGGCGCACGTGGCCGCTGGCGGCCGATACGCAAGCGTTCCTCGCATATCACGGTGATTCTTGAAACAGGTGAGTAAGTAAAGGAGGAAGCGGGTGGGACGCAAAGTTCACCCTTATGGAATCAGGTTGGGCATTATCAGGGATTGGAAAGCACGCTGGTATGCAGAGGGCAGGCAGTATGCAGACCTGTTGCATGAGGATATGGCCATCCGTCGCCATATCTACGAGAGCGTGGAAGGTGGTGGCATTTCACGCATTGACATTGAACGTTCCCATAACCAGGTCACGGTGACCATCTGGACGGCCAGGCCCGGCATCATTATCGGGCGCAGGGGGGCTGAGGTGAAGGGACTGCGCGATCGCCTGAGGGAGATCACGGGCGGCAAGCAGGTCACCGTAGAGGTTCATGAGGTTGAGCAACCCGAGCTTGATGCCAGGCTGGTGGCGGAGAATATCGTTGCCCAGTTGGAGCGACGTGTCTCACATGGGCGGGCTATGAAGCGCGCCGTTCAGGCAGCCATGCGGGCCGGTGCTCAGGGCATCAAGGTGTTGTGCAAAGGGCGTCTGCACGGGGCTGAAATGGCCCGGCAGGCCTGGTTGCGGGATGGTCAGGTGCCCCTTCAGACGCTCCGCGCCGATATTGACTATGCCCAGGAAGAGGCGCTTACCACTTACGGCCGGATCGGAGTGAAGGTCTGGATATACAAAGGAGAGGTTTTGCCTGAGGCCAAAGCCCAGGAGGAGCCATTTGTAGCCTGACTGGGGCGAGGCGGCACATCTGGTAAGGGCCGGAGGCGTTGCATACAGGGCAGACACCAGGTTGTCTGTGGGACACACCAGGTCCATTTCTTATCGGACAGGGGGAGGGTCAGGCGTGTTACAGCCAAAGCGGATGAAATATCGTAAACAGATGCGGGGCCGGATGAAGGGCAGGGCCACGCGAGGTGTTGAGATTGCTTTTGGTGACTATGGATTACAGGCTTTGGAACCGGGGTGGATCACCGCGCGTCAGATCGAGGCCGCACGGCGTGCCATTGTGCGCTTCGTGCGCCGGCGTGGCAAGTACTGGATACGCATCTTTCCCGACAAGCCGGTCACGGCCAAGCCGGCCGAGACACGTATGGGCAAGGGCAAGGGCACGGTTGATCATTATGTGGCGGTAGTGAAGCCTGGCCGGGTGATGTTTGAATTAAGCGGCGTGTCAGAGGAAATAGCGCGGGAGGCGATGCTTCTGGCCTCTCACAAGTTACCGATCAAATGCCAGTTCGTGGCGCGCGAGGGTCTGGCAGCCGAAGCGGAGTAGGAGTGGAGATGCAGGCACGGGAAATACGCCTCTGGGCTACAGAAGAAATTCAGCGACGGCTGGAGGACGCTTATCGTGAGCTTTTTGTCCTGCGCCGCGAAATGAGTATGGGGCGGCTTGAGGACACCAACCGGATCAGAATGGTTAAGCGAGATATTGCCCGCATGAAGACAATTCTGCGCGAGCGTGAATTGCTCGCCGGATTGCTTGGGGAGGAGGTGGCACAGTGAGGTATAAAGCCTCGAGAAGACGCCTTGTGGGCAGCGTGGTCAGCGATAAGATGGATAAGACGGTGGTGGTGCGCGTGGAGCGTATGGAGCGCCACCCCCGCTATGGGAAAGTGTTGCGGCGCAGGAAGAAGTATAAGGCCCACGATGAGGGGAACCGTTGCCGTGTGGGTGACGTGGTGCGCATCGTTGAATCCAGGCCCTTGAGCCGTGAGAAGCGCTGGGTCGTCGAGAAGATCATCGCGCGGGCAGGAGAGCAGCAGGCGACAGAGGTTGAGCTATGATCCAGCAAGAGAGTATCTTAAAGGTCGCTGATAATACCGGTGCCAGGGAAGTATTGGTCATCCGTGTGATGGGTGGTTCGAAACGCCGCTACGGCCGCGTGGGCGATGTGGTGGTGGCGACCGTAAAGCAGGCCACTCCGCGTGGCCAGGTGAAAAAGGGCGACATTGTGCGCGCGGTAATTGTGCGCACGGCAAAGGAATATCGCCGCAGCGATGGCTCCCTCATCCGCTTTGATGATAACGCTGCGGTGATCCTGGATGGGACAAGCTCCAACCCGAAGGGGACACGCATCTTCGGCCCGGTGGCCCGCGAGTTGCGTGAAAAGGGTTTTATGAAGATCGTCTCACTGGCTCCTGAAGTGCTGTAAGGGGGTGGTGGAGTGGCCAGGATCAAAAAAGGAGATACTGTGGAAGTGATCGCTGGCGATGACCGGGGCATACGTGGCAAGGTGCAGCAGGTATCCCCCAAAAAGGAGCGGCTCGTCGTCGCTGGCGTTAACATCGTTAAGAAGCACCAACGTCCGGTGCGTGCCGGTCGGACCCAGGTGCAACCGGGCATTATCAGATTTGAGGCCCCGATTCACATTTCGAATGTGATGCTGGTATGCCCCAGGTGCGACCAGCGCACGCGGGTAGGCTTTACCTGGCAGGGTGAGCGTAAGGTGCGCATATGCAGGAAGTGCCACGAGGTCATTGACTGATCGGGCTACCGCTACAGAGGGTAGAAAGAGATGCAACGGTTGCGTAAGCTTTATTATGAAGAAGTGCGCCCCAGGTTGATGGAGGAGTTCGGGTACAGGAACGTGATGGAGGTGCCGCGTCTCCAGAAGATCGTCGTCAACGTGGGTGTGGGCGAGGCTCTGGATAACGCCAAGGCACTGGACAACACGGTGAGGGACATCGCCACGATCACCGGCCAGCAGCCCGTGATCACCCGTGCACGCCGTTCCATCGCCGGTTTCAAGTTGCGCGAAGGCCGCGCCATCGGGGTCAAAGTGACGCTGCGCGGAGAACGGATGTGGGCGTTTCTGGACCGTCTGTGTAATGTGGCTCTGGCCCGTCAGCGTGATTTCCATGGTGTGCCCGACACACTGGACGGGCATGGGAATTTTACACTGGGGTTGCGTGAACAGCTCGTTTTCCCCGAGATCAACTACGATACCATTGACAAGATACGGGGCATGGAAATCAGTATCGTCACCACGGCGAAGACGGATGAAGAGGGACGCCGCCTGTTAGAACTGCTGGGTATGCCATTCCGGCGCCGTGGGCGGGCATAGAGAGGATCGAGCATATGGCAAAGAAGTGTATGCCCATAAGGGAAATGAGGCGCAAGTACACGACGCAGGTGAGAAACCGCTGCAAGATATGCGGCCGTCCGCGTGGTTATATGCGGCGCTTTCAGCTTTGTCGTATCTGCTTCAGGGAATTGGCATTACGGGGCGAGATCCCCGGTGTTAGAAAGTCCAGTTGGTGAGCGAGGAACGAGGGGCTTATGACTACGTCTGATCCGATAGCCGATATGTTGACGCGCATACGCAATGCCCTCATGGCGGGTCATCCCAGTGTGCAGGTACCGTCCTCGAGGCTCAAGGCGGAGATTGCCCGCATTCTGAAGGAGGAGGGCTTCATCGAGGATTACTATGTGACGCGCGATCGTCCTCAGCCCCAGTTGATCATCACGCTTAAATACGTGGGTGAACGAAAAGACCGCCGCCCGGTAATCACAGGCCTGAAGCGGGTCAGTAAGCCTGGACGGCGTGTCTACGCTGGTGTCTCCGAGATCCCCTGGGTGCGCAGTGGCATGGGGATCGCGATCCTCACCACGCCCAAGGGGGTTTTGACGGGACAGCAGGCACGGCGTCTGGGCGTGGGCGGTGAGATAATCTGTTACGTTTGGTAACTTGGAGGGAGGTTCCGGTGTCACGTATTGGTCGTATGCCCATTCCTATCCCCGCCGGGGTGAGGGTGGATGTTGAAGGCAACCGGGTCACGGTCACAGGAGCGCAGGGCACGCTTTCCCGTGAATTCCATCCGGACATGGAGATCAGGCTCGAAGACGGAATGCTGCGGGTTTATCGTCCCACCGATCAGCAGCACCATAAAGCCCTCCACGGTCTCACGCGGGCGCTCCTGAACAACATGATTATCGGTGTGAGCCAGGGCTTCAAGAAGCAGTTGGAGGTACAGGGGGTAGGATACCGTGTTGATCTGCAGGGTGATGGGAGCCTGTTACTCCAGTTGGGATTTTCCCATCCGGTGCGGATTTTCTCTCCTCAGGGGATCCGTTTCGAGGTGGACCCGCGCACAAAGGTGATCACTGTGAGCGGGGCGGATAAGGAGCAGGTAGGACAGGTCGCCGCCAATATCCGTGCCTGGCGGCCGCCAGAGCCCTACAAAGGGAAGGGAATTCGCTACGTTGACGAGCCAGTGCGTCGTAAGGCAGGCAAGTCAGGTAAGCTGTCCAAATAGAGGTTGAGATATGCCAGAGATTGATCGTCGAGCAGCCCGCCTGAGAAGACACAGACGGGTGCGGAAACATGTCAAAGGAACAGCGGAATGTCCGCGTTTGAACGTTTTCCGGAGCCTGCGCCATATCTACGCTCAGGTGATTGATGACACCCGTGGACATACACTTGTCTCTGCTTCCACCGTGGAGCCGGAGGTGGCTGCCCGGGTCCACGGATTGAACAAGACGGAGCAGGCCCGTGTGGTGGGCACGCTGCTGGCGGAGCGCGCGTTGAGCGCTGGGGTCCGCCGGGTCGTCTTTGACCGTGGCGGATATAAGTACCATGGCCGGGTCAAAGCTTTGGCGGATGCTGCCCGTGATGGTGGGCTGGAGTTTTGATAGCAGGTCGCTTCAGGATAAGCGGAGGCGGAATGGCCATAATTGACTTGCGGGATCACGAAGTATTCGAGGAACGTAGTGAGCTGGACGAGCGTGTTGTGGACATCACCAGAGTGGCCAAAGTGATCAAAGGAGGGCGCCACTTCGCTTTCCGCGTGGTCGCGGTGGTTGGTGATAACCGTGGTCAGGTGGGGGTTGGTATCGGGAAGGCGCGTGCTGTCCCTGACGCGATCCGCAAAGCTACGGAGCGGGCACGGCGGGATATGCGGCCGGTACCGTTGGTGCAGACCACCATCCCGCATGAGGTGGTGGGACGTTGCGGAGGGGCACAGGTCTTCCTGAGGCCCGCCGCGCCTGGCACGGGCGTGATCGCGGCCGGCGGGGTGCGCGCTGTGTTGGAGGCGCTTGGGGTACACGATGTGCTCACCAAGTCACAGGGCAGCTCCAATATGCTTAACGTGGTGTGCGCCACCCTGGACGCGGTGAGGCAACTGCGCAGTTCAGAGGAAGTGGCGCGTGAGCGAGGCGTGCCCGAGGCTAAAGTAATGCCGTTTTGGAGGCGCGGAAGATGAACCAGGCAGAAGGCAATGAGATCTTGCGTGTCACGTTGATCAAAAGCCCCATCGGCTACTCGGAGCGACAGAAGCGCACGCTTTATGCATTGGGGTTACGACGGATGCACCAGACGGTCGAACATAAGGACACGCCGGTGATCCGTGGCATGATCGCTAAGGTAATCCATCTGGTGGAAGTGACACACGGGAGTGAGGTAAAGTGAAACTACATGAACTTAAGCCGGCTGAGGGCGCAGTACATAAACGCAAGCGAGTGGGGCGCGGTATTGCTGCCGGGCAGGGCAAGACGGCCGGACGGGGTACGAAGGGACAGAAAGCACGCAGTGGTGGCGGTGTGCCTCCTTACTTTGAGGGTGGTCAGCTCCCTCTGGTGCGCAAGCTCCCCTTTATGCGTGGGGTGGGGTTCCGTAACCCCTGGCGCATTCGCTTCACACCGGTGAACCTGGAGCGGCTGGCAGACTTTCAGTCCGGCAGTGAGGTCACCCCGGAAGTGTTGGCTCAGGTAGGCATTATCAAGCGCGCCGATGAATTGGTTGTGATCCTGGGACAGGGTGAGCTGAAACATCCGCTCACGGTAAAGGCACATCGCTTCTCCACCAGTGCCCGGGAGAAGATCGAGGCCATCGGCGGGGTGGTGGAGGAGCTGCCCTGGCAGCGGGGTGGTTACCGCACCAGGTAGTGCGAGAGTGGTAAGAGGAATGGAGGGAAGATGATTCAGGCCCTGCGGAATGCGATGACGCTGCCCGACCTGCGGCGCAAGCTGCTGTACACGCTTTTGATCCTGGTGATTTATCGGCTGGCAGCCCATGTGCCGGTGCCAGGGGTGGATCAGGAGGCTTTGAAGGGCTGGTTGATGGACACCACGAGCGGTGCTGGCCAGTTGTTCAACCTGCTGAACCTGCTTTCCGGCGGGGCGGTGTCGAACTTCTCAGTGATGGCTAACGGGGTATATCCGTACATCACGGCCACGATCATCTTCCAGTTGTTACAACCGATCATTCCCTCCCTGCAAAGAATGGCCGAGGAGGGGGAGGCAGGGCGGCGGAAGTTGAACCGGCTGCAATACTACGTCACCATCCCGCTGGCCATGTTACAATCTTTCGGTCAGGCCCGGGTATTTAGCTCCGGCCTTGAGGGCAGGCCAATCCTGCCTCATTTCGGGTTCAGTCCTGCGGAGAATATCTTGCCCACGATCTCGGTGTTGATCGCTATGACCGCAGGCACGATGTTTGCCATCTGGCTGGGCGAGTTGATCACGGAGCAGGGTATAGGGAATGGTCTCTCCCTGATCATCTTCAGTGGCATCGTGGCCGATGTGCCGTTTAACCTGCGGCGTATCTGGATCCAATCACCTGAGGAGGGGGTCGGGATGGCGCTGGTACGGGTGGCGGTTTTCCTGGCCATCACAGCCATCACGATGTTTGTGATCGTCGTGGTGCAGGAAGGGGAACGGCGCATTATGGTGCAGTACGGCAAGCGGGTGCGGGGTATCAAGGTGTACGGCGGCGGCAGCACCTATATCCCGCTGCGGGTCAACATGGCCGGTATGATCCCGCTGATCTTTGCGCAATCCTTCCTGACCTTCCCGGCGGTGATCGCTCAGTTTTTCGTCGGCAGTGAGAGCGTGGGGGTGTCCAGGTTCGCCACCGAGGTGATGCACTTCTTCAGCGGGAGCAGTCCCTGGTATGGCCTGCTTTATTTCCTGGCTGTGGTGCTGTTCACATATTTCTACACCGACATCATGATACAGGAACAGGACCTGGCCGGTGCATTGCAGCGCCAGGGAGGTTTCATCCCGGGTATTCGGGCCGGTAAGAAGACGGCCGAGTACATCACTGCGGTGTACCGACGCATCACATTGGTGGGAGCACTCTTTCTGGGAGGAGTGGCTGTGTTGCCCTTCATCGTGGACCTGTTCCTGAAGACAAGGGTGTTACTCATCACAGCCTCTGGCCTGCTGATTGTGGTGGGTGTGGTGATTGATACTATGAGGCAGTTGGAAGCGCAGTTGCTGATGCGTCACTATGAAGGATTTATCAGGTGATTGTGGAGGTGTAATGAGAGTTTCACCCTCAGTTAAAAGACGTTGTCCCAAGTGCAAGATCATCCGGCGGCGTGGTGTGGTCAGAGTAGTGTGCGAGAATCCCAAGCACAAACAGCGACAGGGTTAGGCAGAGGTGAGATATGGCGCGTATTGCGGGAGTGGATTTGCCAAGGGATAAGCGGGTCGAGATCGCCCTGACGCGTATTTATGGTATAGGTCGCAGCCTCAGCAACGAGATATTGCGCAAGGCTGGCATTAATCCCGATATTCGTGTCAAGGACCTCACTGAAGCGCAGGTATCAACGCTGCGTGACATCATAGATCGGGAATATCAGGTGGAAGGTGATCTGCGCCGTGAAGTGCAGATGAACATCCGACGTCTGGAGGAGATCGGGTGTTACCGTGGCCTGCGTCACCGGCGTCATCTTCCGGTGCGTGGTCAACGTACCAGGACTAACGCGCGCACCAATCGAGGCCCGCGCAAGACGGTAGCTGGACGTGGGCGGCGGCGCGGGATGAAGAAGAAGTAATGCGAAGTGACCGTGAGTCACTGTTGACGGATCAGGAGGAGTAATGGCACGAGCCAGACAAATGGCAAGACGGCAGGCAGGCCGTAAAGTCAGGAGACATGTGCCGCATGGTCAGGCACACATTCACGCCACGTTCAACAACACGATTGTCACTATCACTGACCTGCAGGGCAATGTCATTAATTGGGCCAGTGCCGGCAAGGTTGGTTTCAAGGGCGCGCGTAAGAGCACTCCCTTTGCAGCCCGGCAGGCGGCCCAACAGGCAGCCAAAGATGCCGTGGAAAACGGAATGGTGGAAGTGGATATCTTCGTCAAGGGGCCCGGCCCGGGGCGCGAGGCAGCTATCCGTGCGCTTCAGGCAGCCGGGTTGAGGGTGCGTTCCATCGCGGATGTGACCCCTATACCACACAACGGATGCCGACCTCCGAAAAAGCGGCGTGTGTAGAGGAGTGGAAATATGGCCAGACATATTGGCCCGGTTTGTAAACTGTGCCGTAGAGAAGGCGAGAAGTTGTTTCTGAAAGGGGAGCGTTGCATGTCCCCCAGGTGTTCTCTTGAGCGCAAGAGAAACTACCCTCCAGGGGAGCATGGCCGCATGGCTCAGTTCCGTGGTCGCCGCCCGACCGATTATGCCCGCCAGTTGCGCGAAAAGCAAAAGGCAAGGCGCATTTACGGGGTGCTGGAGCGCCAGTTCCATCGCTACTTCCGTGAGGCTGAGCGCAGGCCAGGGGTTACCGGCGAGAACCTGCTTATTATGCTGGAGAGCCGGCTTGATAACGTGATCTACCGCCTGAAGCTCGCCGATTCGCGCGCGCACGCCCGCCAACTGGTCCAGCACGGTCATTTCCTGGTCAATGGCCGTCGCACCAACATCCCTTCTATGTTGCTGCGGCCGGGAGATCGGATCGCTGTGCGGGAGGGCAGCCGACGTCGCCCGTACTTTAAAGAACGGGCCAGGTTGTTGGACCCGGGGGCTGTGCCAGGCTGGCTGAGCCTGGATGCCGAAGCGCTCGAGGCCAGGGTGGTCAAATCCCCCGCACGAGAAGACATTGATATGACGATTAACGAACAGTTGATCGTAGAGTACTATTCACGTTAAGGGAATATCGGACGTCTCGCCCCTGATCGCCTTCCGGCAGGCTGGCGGTCAGGGGCAAGCAGAAAGAGGAGGGGTTAGTTGTCATTTCAAGTACTGCCTAAAATAGAGACGGATGCGATTTCCCAGACCTACGGTCGGTTCATCATCGGCCCGCTGGAGAGTGGCTTCGGCGTGACGTTGGGCAATGCGCTGCGCCGGGTGCTTCTGGCAGCGCTTCCAGGGGCAGCCGTGACGTCGGTGCGCATCTCAGACGTTCCGCACGAATTCACGGTTATCCCAGGGGTGCGGGAGGATGTCATTCAGTTCATCCTCCAGGTAAAGCAATTGCGTCTGAAGATGGATAGCCAGGAGCCAATGCGCATGCTCCTCCAGGTGCGCAACGAAGGAGTTGTGACGGCCGGCGATATTCAGGCCCCGCCTGAGATCGAGATTTTAAACCCCGATCTCTACCTGTTCACTGTGGATTCGCCGGACGTCAATCTCGACATCGAGTTTAAGGTCGAGCAGGGGCATGGCTATTTGTCTTCCGATGGTCGTGGTCGGATGCCGCTGGGCGAGCTGCCGGTTGACGCGATCTTCAGCCCTATCCGTCGAGTCGCCTTTAATGTGGAACGTGCCCGGGTTGGTCAGATGACCAACTATGACCGCCTGACTATGGAGATCTGGACCGACGGGCGCGTCGCGCCGCTGGATGCGATTAAGGAAGCGGCCCGGATTCTGATCCTCCATCTGCGCCTGATCGCCGGCGTCACGGTTGAGGAGGTCGAGGAGGTCGAGGCGAAACCCGGCCTGCCGCCTGAGGTGTACGAGATTCCCATCGAGCAGCTTGAGCTGAGTGTGCGCGTGTTCAATTCTCTCAGGCGTACCGGTATAACCACCGTGGGCGAAGTGCTGGAAATGCTGAGCATGGGTAAGGAAGACGCTCTGTTGACCATACGCAATTTCGGCCAGAAATCAATGGACGAGTTGCTGAAGAAGCTCGATGAGAAGGGCTTTTTGGAGCTGGTGCAGAGGCGTCAGCAGGAAAGTGATGAAAGCGGAGGTGTGTAAATGCGACACCGCGTCGCAGGTAAGAAGCTGAGCCGTTCCACAGGCCATCGCACAGCTTTGCGCCGTAATCTGGTGACAGAGCTGATTCATCACGGGCGGATTGAGACGACCGAAGCAAAGGCTAAAGCGGTCCGCGCGCAGGCTGAAAAATTGATCACGCTCGCCAAACATGGCATTGCCGCGGAGAAAGTCGCCCCGGCCAGGGCAGTGCACGCCCGCCGCCTGGCTGCTGCCAGGATCAACCGCTGGGCTGTTGAGCCAAACGGGACGCGGGTTGATCTTCTGAAGAAATTGTTCGAGGAGATCGCGCCCCGCTACGCTGACAGGCCCGGGGGGTATACGCGCATTTACAAGCTGGGGCCACGACGGGGCGATGCTGCCCCCATGGTGCTGCTGGAGCTGGTTGAGTAAGGCGCAGGAGGTGCCCCGTCGTTGTGATGAGGGTGCGGGCGGTCGTGGCCTACGATGGAACTGAGTACAGTGGTTTTCAAAGGCAGGCCAACGCCCCTACCATCCAGGCTGCGCTTGAGGCAGCGCTGGCACAGATAGGCCAGGAGAATGTGACTGTCCTGGGGGCGGGGCGCACGGATGCCGGGGTACATGCCGTGGGGCAGGTGATTGCCTTCGACACCTCATGGGCACATGGGCTGGAGGCGCTGTTGCGGGCATTAAATGCGGTGCTCCCGGTCGACATCGCGGTCCGTGCAGTTGAGGAGGTAACGCCCGATTTTCACCCACGTTATGACGCTCGTAGCCGGTTGTACCGCTACACGTTGTACAATGCTCCGGTGCGGTGTCCGCTCGCCCGCAGGTATAGTCTCCACGTGAGTGCACCGCTGGATGTCGAGTCAATGCGGCGGGCAGTCTCTCTCCTGCCCGGCACACATAACTTTGCAACCTTCGGTCAACCGCCGGAGGGCGAGAGCACGGTACGCACCGTATTCAGAGCAGAATTGCAGGGCACTCCACCCTGGTTGATGTTTGAGATTGAGGCGAACGCCTTTCTCTACCGTATGGTGCGCAGTATTGTAGGAACCTTGCTCCAGGTTGGCCACGGCGAGATGAGCGTGGACGATTTCGCTGCTGTGTTCGAGTCGTGTGACCGGAGCAAGGCCGGCCCTACCGCACCTCCACATGGCCTTTGCCTGATGGAAGTGAAGTACTGAGGGGAGTGGGTGAACCGTGGATAAAACTTACGTTACGAAACAAGAGGATATTAAACGGGAGTGGTATGTGGTGGATGCTACCGGGCAGACGCTGGGGCGGCTGGCTGCACAGGTCGCCAGCAGGTTGCGTGGCAAGCATCGGCCGATATATTCGCCCGCAGTGGACGCAGGCGATTATGTGATTGTTATCAATGCTGAAAAAATACGCGTCACCGGGCGAAAGCTGGACCAGAAAATCTACTACCGCTACTCAGGCTATCCAGGCGGGCTGAAGCAGATTACGTTGCGCGATCTGCTCAAAAAGCACCCCGTTCGTGCAATTGAGCACGCGGTGCGTGGGATGTTGCCTAAAAACCGGGTGGGACGCAAAATGTTTAAGAAACTTAAAGTCTACGCGGGACCGCAACATCCCCATCAGGCTCAACAGCCCAGGCCCCTGGAGCTTGAGTGAGGCAGGAGGAGAGGATGGAGTACTACGAGGGAGTGGGACGACGGAAGACGGCCACAGCAAGGGTGCGTTTGTTCCCCGGTGGCAGTGGTGTTATCACCGTCAACGAGCGGCCGGTCGAGGAGTATTTTGTGCGGGAGATGGATGTGGCGGTGCTCAAGGAGCCGCTGAAGGCGACGGCGATGGAAAACCGCTTTAACATCAGTATCAGGGTGAGAGGTGGCGGTGTCAGTGGACAGTCCGGTGCCGCCTCCCTGGGCATCTCACGGGCTTTGTTAAAGGCCCATCCGGAGTTGCGCGAGGTACTGCGTAGGGGTGGCTTCCTTACCTGCGACGCGCGGGTCAAGGAGCGCAAGAAGCCCGGCCTCAAGCGTGCCCGGAAGGCTCCTCAGTATACCAAGCGCTAAACCCTCAGGAGCCCAATACAGAGAAGTGCAGAGCAAGGTCGCCCGTGGGCAGACCTTGCTTTTTTCGTATCTATTCAGCCTGTGCCCGCCAGACTACAGTCCAGCGGGCCGAAGGCCATCTGAGCCATTTGCGGGTGTCTCAGTGTAGCCAGCGTTTGCAGTATCTGCCTCGTGCGGACTGTGGTCCGCACGGCACTGCATGGGCAGGCTGAGTAGTTACCTGTTTTCTACACCGGCGAGGTGAGCGCATGAGCTGGAAACAATTGTGCCAGGTGTTGTTCGCCGGAACATTGGGGGTGGTTTCGTTGCTTGTATGCCTGGTGGGTATGAGCAGCGCACGCCGCCCTGATTCAGAGGGACCGGATGGGTCTCACCTTTACCTGCCGCTGGTCGCCTGCAGCGCACCTTCCCCTGCCGGCAGTTATTTCTGCAATGAGTATGAGTATGGCCTGATCTGGAGCAGTGAGGTGATCACGCTTTACGTTGACGGGACCAGCGTCTACGCGTATAATCCCCCTTATGCTGGCGTTGTGACCGGCACATGGGTCTACACGCCGGCGACACGTGAGGTGGGCTTCACAAATTTCCGCTGGCTTACTGCAACCTTTTATGCACCGGACAGGTTATGGGCCACCAGGTATGTGACAGGGACTGGTTTTTGGATTGCACTTGACTGTTTGCGTCTTCAGCCGGAACCCTGAAACCGCCGCCTCTTCCCTGATCTGGACGGAAGTTACCCGCACAGGTTCTGATATGTAGCGTGTTGTACAGCCAGCCTCTGCAGAGCATTCAAAGCCAGATGTTGACCGACTATCGTGTACGGCAGAGGGAGTATCTTTTGGAGATCAGCCGCGCCATGACCGCGCAGCTCAATCTGGAAGAGCTGTTGCGCATGGTACTGGAAGCGGCTGCGAACATTCTGGCGGGACAGGCCGGCCTCATTGCCCTCCGTGAACCAGACGGGAGCTTTGTCGCCCGGGCGAGCTACGGACTGCCTGAGGTATTGGTGCCTTATTTCGCACCTCTTTTCACTGACATCCCTGAGGATGTCAACGTTCAGCATTTTTACATACCCGGGCTGGGCGAGAAGCTGGTTGCGGTAGCAACGCGCCTGGGCCTCCATCTGCAACAAGTGGTGGCGCTACCTATGGCCATCAAGCAGGAACTCATCGGTGTGCTGTACATCTTTCGCGCTTACGGCACCCGCTTTACCGCCAATGATCGTCAGATTCTGGCCAGTTTCGCCGATCAGGCAGCCATCGCGGTGCACAACGCGCAGCTCTATGAGCGCCTCTCTCAGGAGAAGCGCCGGCTGGATGCGATTGTGGAGTACAGTGCTGATGGAGTGATGATCCTTGACCCGGCGCATCGGATTACCCTGTTCAACCGTGCCATGGCCAGACTGACCCGCTGGTCGGCGGCTGAGGCAATAGGCCGGCACCATGACGAGGTGGTCAGATGGGCACGCCTGGAGACTGAGCTGGATCTGAACAAAGCGGTAGCCGGGGGATGGCCATTGCCCTCAGCCTCTCCGCTTTATGTCGAGGGGGATTTGCGACGTAAGGAAGGGGGCATCGTCAGTGTCGGCATCACTTACGCGCCGCTTTTCGACCGGGGGGGCCGGTTGGTCAACATCATCGCCGATGTGCGGGATGTCACGCGTTTCCGGGAGGCTGATGAGCTAAAGTCTATATTTATCTCTGTCATCTCTCACGAATTGAAGACCCCGGTCGCGCTGATCAAGGGGTATGCGGATACATTGATGCGTAAGGATGCCTCCTGGGATCAGGAGACGATCCAGGAGAGCCTGGCGGTCATTGTAGAGGAAGCAGATCGGTTGAATCAGTTGATTGATAACCTGCTTGACGCCTCACGGCTACAGGCGGGTGCCCTGCCGCTGGAGAAAGACGAGGTGGCGCTCGATGTCATCGCCGGTCGTGTCGCGCGCCTCTTCAGCACGCAGACTAAAATCCACAACATCGTGCTCAGGTTTCCCCCGGATTTCCCCACAGTAATAGGGGATGCAGCAAGGCTGGAGCAGGTGTTGAACAATCTGGTGGCTAACGCCATCAAGTATTCCCCCGGCGGTGGGAATATCGAGATCAGCGGTCGTGCCACATCTGAGGAGGTGATCGTGACTGTTTCTGATAGCGGCGTTGGCATTCCGTCAGAAGAGCTGCCGTACGTTTTTGAGCGCTTCTATCGTGGTCAACGTGAGCGCCACCAGCGCACACCCGGTGTTGGGCTGGGGTTGTACCTTGCCAAGGCCATCGTCGAGGCGCATGGTGGTCGCATTTGGGCCGAGAGCACCCCCGGGCAAGGCTCGGCCTTTTCGTTCGCCATACCTTTAAAAGCATCAAACTGAAAGGAATCTAAATTATGTCTCAGGTGTTGGTCGCTCGTATCACTTGTCCTAACTGTCGTAACGTGTTTCAGGCTCCTGTTGAACAGATTCTGGATGTCGGGCAGGACCCCAGTGCCAAGATCCGCACCATCAATGGCCTGGTTAATATCGTTCGCTGTCCTCATTGCGGTATGGATGGCCATTTAAATCTGCCCTTCTTCTATCATGACCCCAGGCATGAACTGGCGTTGGTGTACATGCCTATGGAGGCCGGACGGGATGAGATGGAACGTCAGCGCTTCATCGGCAGTCTGACCAGCGCTGTGATCAACGGGCTGCCTGTAGAGGAGCGTAAAGGTTATCTGCTGCAGCCCCAGATAATGCTGACCATGGAAGGGCTGGTAAACAAGGTGCTCGAGGCCGAGGGGATCACCAAAGATATGATCGAAGCGCAGAAGGCCAAGGCCGCTTTGTTGCAAAGGTTGCTTGAGGCCCCCTCGGAGGAGATTATGGAGGTTATCATAAGGGAAAATGATGCCTCCATTGACGATGGGTTTTTCCGCATCCTGGTCATGAACCTGGAAATCGCGCGTGAAACAGGGCAGCAGGCCGATGTGCAGCGCTTGATGCAGGTCCGTCACAAGCTGTTGGAGTTGAGCAGCGAGGGGCGCAGGATCAAGTTACAGGGTGAGATGCTGGAGGCTCTGCGTAAAGAGCCTACCCGTGATAAGCTCCTGGAGCTGTTGGTTGATGCTCCGGATAAGCGAGTGCGCGAAGCGCTCATCGTGCTCGGCCTCCCGCTGGTGGATTACCGCTTTTTCCAGGCGCTCACTGCTCGTATAGAGAGTGCTGCCGTCCAGGAAGAGAGGGAGCGGTTAGCCGCGCTCCGTGCCGAGATTTTGGAGGTGCGTGGCAGGGTCGAGGAGGCGACACGCGCTTTGTATGCAGAGCGTTCTGCACTGTTGCGTGCTCTGTTGCAGAGTGAGAATCCCGAGGCGCTGGCACGCCGTCGCTTTGCAGAGATAGATCAGGCCTTCATCAACTTGCTGGCAGCCAGTATTGAAGAGGCTCGCTCCGAAGGCGATATGGCCACCGTCAGTGCGCTGCAAGGGGTGTGGAATATAATACTCAAGCTGACGGAGGAGACGCTGCCGCCGGAGATAAGGCTCTTCAACCTGTTGATGAATGTCGAGGATGAAGCTGAGATCGAGAGGCTGCTTCAGGAGAACCGTGATTTGCTGACCGAACCTCTGCTGCAGTTTATGGAGCAGGCTGCAAGCGAGATAGGGAATGAGGACGCCGAAGAAGCTGCCAGAAGGGTGAAATTTATCCTGGAAAAGGCGCGGGCGCTGGCACAGCCTGCTTCCGGTTTGGTAACGCGTCCTTCCTGAGCAGAAGGATGGGCGGGTGTTGATGCAACGTAACCGATATTGCAGCGGTCCCGGCCGCTGAAAAACGGCCGGGCCGCCGATGCAGGGTAATCTGATGCATCCGTATGCGTCGGTGTAAGCGGCATGCTGGCGGTCATTGCGGGGTGGCAAGGCCGCTCTCTATTGAGAGCTACAGCCACCCCGCCTTTGCGTACAGCGCGGCGAAGTGATGGGTAGGGCCGTGCCCCTGGCCCAGGTCCAGGGAGTGGCGCAGCGCCAGGGTGATGTACTCCTTGGCCTGCCGGACGGCCTCCATCACGTCCAACCCCTTCGCCAGCCCCGCCGCGATGGCCGAGGCGAAAGTGCATCCCGTCCCGTGGGTGTTCTTCGTTTCCACGCGCGGGGACGGGAAATGGACGAAGCGATCCCCGTCGTACAGGACGTCCACGCTGTCCCCGCTCAGGTGTCCCCCCTTGACCACCACGTGGCGGGCCCCCATCTGGTGGATGGCGACCGCCGCGCGCTCCATGTCCGCCACCGTCCGGATGTCCATTCCGGTCAGCACGCGCGCCTCGTGCAGGTTGGGGGTCACGATGACCGCCAGGGGCAGCAGCAGGCGGATCAGCGCCTCCCGCGCCTCGGGCCGCAGGAGCGGGTCGCCGCTCTTGGCGACCATCACCGGGTCCACGACCAGGTTGGGAAGATGGTGCTCTTGCACTTTGGCCGCTACCACAGTGATGATCTCAGCGTTGGCCAGCATCCCCGTCTTGACCGCGTCCACGCCGATGTCGGTGACCACGGAGTCTATCTGCAAGCCCACGAAATCCGCCGGGAGTTCGTAGACGCCCTGGACGCCCAGGGTGTTCTGGGCGGTGATGGCCGTCAGCGCGCTCATCCCGTAGACGCCCAGCGCGGCGAAGGTCTTCAGGTCGGCCTGGATGCCGGCCCCGC
>Ga0209227_1000467_pt1 | contig 34790 bp, 26 predicted proteins | sample YNPBryantNP2012_FD_185815 | JGI IMG/M metagenome (GOLD analysis project Ga0209227, IMG submission 185815) | Anoxygenic and chlorotrophic microbial mat microbial communities from Yellowstone National Park, USA - YNP Bryant NP 2012 (SPAdes)... ...
ATCACCATGGTAATCCGCTGGACATAATAAAGGTTCATGCTTTTTAAAAAACAACCGATAGAAATAAAGCTTTTATAAGGATTGAATTCTTCTGGCTCTGCGTTTGTTCCACGCACGGAGTTCATACCACGACGAGGTGCGAAGTACCATTACACGAGAATAGTTGTCATGACAAGAGTAATTGCTGTTACCGGCGGGAAAGGCGGTGTCGGAAAAACCAATATCAGTCTGAATCTTGCGCTTGTGCTTGCAGAACTTGGGCACCGGGTCTGTCTGTTTGATGCTGATCTTGGGCTTGCCAATATTAATGTTTTGCTCGGTATCTATCCTGAATATGACCTTGAAGATGTTATTCTCAACAGCAAAAGTATTCATGACATACTTATCCATAATTATCAGGGGATTGATATTATCCCCGGTAGTTCTGGTGTGGAACGACTTGCAAACCTTACACAGGATGAAATTAACCGTCTGGTTGAATCATTCGCAACGCTTGAGTCCTATGAGTATTTTATTTTAGACACCTCAGCCGGCATTTCTCGAAGTGTCATCTCGTTCTGTCTTGCGGCAACCGATATCGCCCTTGTGATCACCCCTGAACCAACGTCGCTGACCGATGCTTATGCACTGCTCAAAGTACTCTGTTTTAATGGCTTCACGGGTAAGCCTAAAATCATTGTCAACCAGTGCAAAAACACCAGTGTTGCCAGTGCTGCATATAATAAACTCAAGGAGGTTGTACACAAGTATCTCACCATAGATATAGTCCCCCTGGGCATTATCGTCAGAGATAAAAAATTCCCCGAAGCAGTTCAACGCCAGCAGCCGCTGGTGCGGCTTTATCCGCAGTCAAGCGCCGCCAAGTGTTTTCAGGTAATTGCATCACGTATTTTAGCAAACAAGCCTGAACCGTTCACCACGACTGGCATCGCAGGGTTTTGGTCAAAATTTCTGGCGATCGCACGAACGCCTCTGAAAATTCCTGAAAAGCCTGCGGATGATCGAAGCGAACCGGTGGCATCGCCTGAACACAAAAGTCCAGACACCGGTACGCTTGCCACCCCTGCAGTAGCACAGTCCGCAGCAGAAGCTGCAGCCCCCGTTGTTCCCGTCGAACCACGGGCATCAGACCATTCCCCTGAAAACCCTGAAAAGCATAGTGCACCGGCATCTGAGGCACTTTTAGAGCAGCTCGGGCAATCAGTACAGCTCCCGACCTTGCCGCATATTTTGGTCAAGCTTATTGATGCCTGCGGCACTGAAACGACGGACCTGCGCGATATTGCAGATATTATTGAAAAAGATCCCGCACTCTGTAGTCGCATTTTGCGCATTGTTAATTCATCCTACTATAGTTTTTCTCACACAATCAGCGATTTCAACCAAGCGCTATCGCTGTTGGGTATTGATGCTATAAGAAATATCGCAATCAGCACCTCGGTCTATCAGGTTTTTAACGGTTTACACCACAATAGTACCTTTAACCTTAAAATGTTTTGGTGGCATTCCTTTTTGTGCGCGGTGACTGCCCAATTGGTAGCAAAAGCGATTTCCTACACTCGACCAGAAGAAGCCTTTCTTGCAGGGTTACTGCACGATATTGGCAAGGCGATACTGGCTTCCTCCCCGCTCACCGGCAGTAACACGAATGGTAAAGATGCCTCACCTGATGAACCCACTCCGTCTCCCCAACCCGCTTTTGAACATAACACCGTTGGCGCGTGGGTTATACGGCGGTGGCAGCTTCAATCATTGATTGCAGATGCGGTTTTGTATCATCATGAGTCACCAGAACGGATTATGCACGCATTGCCGCTGGTAAAAATTATCTACGCAGCAAATCTATTGAGTGGTGTTCCGGGTGGCGCAGACGAGCAGGCTAAAGCATCCGTAGCCACACTTTTTGGTATTGATCTGACGACCATTGACACGCTCATTGCACAGGCAGGCGAGCAGGTAAAGCATATTGCGCAAACACTTGACATTACGATTCCAGAAACAGCCGCAACCGACACCCACCATGAAAAAGCTGACCGAGCAGTAGCTGAACACTTGACACAGAAAGTACGTGAGCTGTCATTGGTGCAAGGCACTTTACAGCAGTTCATTTCGGCGCCCACCCTTGATGCGCTTCTGCGGAGTTTTTACGATGGTCTTGCCGTGCTTCTGAAGATTCCAAGCGCTCAGGTTAGGGTGTTTGTCTATAATGCTGAGCAGCAGTTGCTTACCGGTACCGCGCCCCACCTGCCGCTGATGCATGATCACATGAATGAGTTAACAATTCCGACAAGCATGCGTACAAGCATGGTAAGCACGGCGCTTGCTGAGGGGCACCGCATTGATTCTTTTTCATATGTCGCCCATGCAGCTCTTTCTATAATTGATGAACAGCTTATCCGCCTGCTGGGCAAGGAAGGCATGGTTTGTTTTCCTCTCTGTGCCCATGGCACACCGGTTGGTGCTGTGGTGATGGGCATTGACCGGAGCGACGAGCCTTCTGTGCATACTGACATGGGGTTGTTGACCGTGCTGCTCGGATATCTATCGCTTGCTCTTGAAGCAGAATTGCTGCGACAGACACAAGCACAAAAGATTCTTGCCGAGCGGCTTGCCGCATCACGTGCCATAGCCCGAAAAGTAGCCCATGAGGTCAATAATCCCTTGAGCATTATTAAAAACTATCTCAAAATTTTGGAGATGAAGTGTACTGATCACCATGTACCGGTTGATGAAATGGGTATTCTCAATGAAGAAATAGATCGGGTCGCCGGTATTATAGACAGTCTTTCTGATTTCTCACGGCCAAGACTTCAGACGCTTGCATCGGTATCCATTAACGCACTCCTGCAGGACATCGTCACCCTAACTGCGCCATCTTTTGCACAGCACCATATTACTGTCGTCTTTACCCCTGATGAAGCTGTTCCGCCAATTATCAGTGACAAAAACGGGCTGAAGCAAATCTTTATTAATCTTATTAAAAATGCAGCCGAGGCAATCGTCAAAGACGGCACCATTTCACTTGCGACACGGTATCTTGCTGAACAAAGCGCCGTAGAAATAACGGTAGCAGACACGGGCCCGGGATTGCCTGATCCAGTGAAGAGCAGGCTGTTTGAACCCTATCTCAGCACCAAAGGCAGAAAACATGCAGGGCTTGGATTGTCCATTGTGTATACTACGGTTCAGGAACTTTCTGGAACCATCTCATGTACCAGTGAAAAAGGCAGTGGGACAACTTTTACTATTATTTTGCCGGTAACCGCGCGACCAGCACGCTAAGTTTAGAGCTCCTATGAACACCTACGAGCCCCACATTCTTATTGTTGATGATGAGCCGCACATTTGTGAAAGCCTGAAGATTCTGCTGCAACGGCAGGGGTATCGAATTACGACCGCGCTCAGCGGTAAAGAAGCAGTGCAGCTGCTTACCGATAAAGGGTTTGATTTGCTGCTGCTCGACATGGTTTTGCCTGACCTGAGTGGCTACCATATTCTTGACTACGTAACCAGCACGCATACTGACCTGTTGACCATCGTCATAACCGGCAATGCCTCAATTGAGTCTGCTGTGACTGCGCTGCGCAAGGGGGCTTATGACTACTTAAAAAAACCGTTTGAATACGAAGAACTGCTCAAGCGTGTCGGCAATGCATTGCAACAGAAAAAACTTGCTGTTGAGAAAAAGATCATCAGCACGAAATTGATGCACTCAGAGGAGCGATACCAGTATCTTGTCCAGCACTCCCCTGATATCATTTACCTGCTCAGCATGGGCGGCACTTTTACCTTTGTTAATCGTACTATCAAAACGCTATTGGGGTTTTCTCCAGAAGCGCTTTCTGGTCGGCCCTTTATTGACATTGTTCATCAGGATGATCAGGAGCGCGCGCTGAGCTTCCTTGCACGACTCTCTGCAGAGGCTGATGAACCTGTAACAATACAGCTCAAACTGAAACTGTATGAGGACAATAAACGGTTCAAGGTTTTTGAGATTACGCATGCCCCCCTTGCGGGGATGTTTGAGGATGTCCATGAAACACCACAGGGTATCTCTGGTATTGCCCGCGATATTACTTACCGCAAACAGCTTGAGGAGCAGCTAATTCAGGCAAAAAAAATGGAAGCGCTCGGCGCATTGGCAAGCGGCATCGCCCATGACTTCAACAATGTTCTCATGGGTATCATGGGCTATACCTCTCTGATGCTTGCGGAGATTGATGTGGCTCATCCTCATTACGAAAAGCTTCGCAGCATTGAACAACATGTGCGAAGCGGTGCACATCTCACCCGGTCTCTCCTCAATTTTGCACGCGGAAAAACAGGAGACATCAAAGCGCTGAACATAAACGATCTCCTTGATAGAACAGCACACATGTTTGGCAGAACCAAAAAAGAATTGACCATCATCCGATCTTTTGATCCACAACTTCGAGCAGTTGCCGTTGATGTGGGACAAATGGAGCAGGTGTTTTTAAACTTATACCTGAATGCGTGGCAGGCAATGCCAGACGGTGGGACACTCAGACTGGAGACAAAAAACAAAGTGCTTGCCGGTGGTACTGCAGAGGCACACCAACTGCCGGCGGGCCAGTATGTTGCGATCACCATCAGCGATACTGGCATTGGCATGGATGAAACCGTTGCCCAGCGAATTTTTGAGCCGTTCTTTACCACCAAGGAATCTCAGCAAGGTACGGGGTTAGGGCTTGCTTCAGTGTATAGCATAATTAAAAATCATAATGGTTCAATCAGCGTATCGAGCAGGAAAGGGCAAGGGACAAGTTTTACCATACTGCTTCCTGCGACCGATTTTCCGATTGATGCTGAAGAAGCTCCTGTTGGCGTGCTTCTGCCGGGTACCGAAACAGTTCTGCTGGTTGACGATGAACAAGAGCTGCTGGATGTAGGAATCGAACTGCTCGAGGCAATGGGCTATACCGCCATAGCGGCACGCAGCGGTGCTGAAGCGTTGCAGCGCTATGAGAATTCAGGCGCTTCGATAGATATCGTCATAGCTGACCTCATTATGCCGGAAATGAACGGTGAACAACTGTGCGCTGAAATCCGACGCCGCAATCCTGGAGCAAAAATTCTCCTGTCCAGTGGCTATAGTATCGAAGGAGAAACGGCAGCCACCCTGAGCTGTGTGTGTAACGGGTTTATTCAAAAACCGTTCGCTATAACCGAACTTTCCCAAAAACTGCGCGAAATACTTGACGGTGATAAGAAAGCCGCACCCCAATCCTGTGTCGCCTGATAGTGTGTAATGTTTTTCCACAGAGGAAAGCACGGAAAAGATGGGAGATGTGTTTCTTGATGGAGCACCTTTTCCGTTTATGCCACAGTCTTCAGAAGAAGAGCTGGCTTTCAGCTATCCGACATCCTCCATAAAAAAACCACTTTTTCCCCGCCCCCTCCTTTGTGGTGCCAGGGAAAAAGTGGTGTGAGATGGCAAAATCTACCATAGCACTTCTTGAAAATCTATAGGTATAAGTACTCATTTTTATGTGAGTATTTGTGCTTATGGCTTTCCAGAAATCTTCAAAGCTGTTGTATTTGGAAATTTTTTTGCATTTGTGCAGGAATTTAAAAACACCTTGAACACCAACCGGAAGCTCTGGTCTGTATTATTTCATTGACAGATCCTTTTCATATTGTGTAACTTTAAAAAAAATATATCAGTCATGCATGCACACGAGTTCTGTTTGCGCATCAACAGACCGTCACCATACCAGCACATGGCAGATCGTCTAATACCTGCTGTGCAGCGTCAAGGCTGCACCGGGCAGCAAGCTAGTAAAAAAAAGCCGCCTCAAGAAAAACTGCGGTATCCACACCTATCTTCGCAATCAGTAGACTTTCGCCTCCCTCGTTTAGGTCCCCCACTTTTTAAAGAACGACTGATCTCCCTGCAGTCTGTACAGCCCTTCCTTTCTGAGATTGCAGCCCCCGTACCCTCTTTTTACCCTTTCTGCTGTATAACTCTTGACCATGAGGGGAGAATTCACACGATCAGTCAGCACAGCGCTACGCTTTTGGGAACAGAGGCGCAATGCCTGATCGGGAAAAGTATTTACGAATTTGTAACCAAAAAATCGGTTCCGGTGCTCAGCACCTTTTTATGCAAAGCTCTTTCGGGTGAGGCTCCCGCAACTGTTGAGGTGCAACTCCGAACAGCACCGAACAAACAACGCAGGGTGCGCATTGACGCTTTTGAACCTTGTCAGCAAGGGATATGCCGCCTCATCGCTTTTGATGTTACAGAACATAGAATGCTTGAACACAAGATTGCAGCGCATATAGAGCAGTTAAAAAAAATGCTTTCACTTCAGGACATTGCTCTGCAGCATGTACGGTTTGCAATGGACTTTGCACCGGTTGGTGTCTTGTGTATCGAAAAAAATGGATCAATTCGTTATTTTAATGCCGGTGCTTGTTCGCTGTTTGGCTTTTCCTTGAAAGATTTTTCTGCTCTGTGCGTTTTTGACCTTTTCCCGAGCTATACCCCGAACACGTGGATACGCTACTGGAACAGGCTTAAACACCAGCGGCAGGCGATATACCTTTATCCATTTACTCGTCCATGCGGCACAGCGGCAATGCTTGAATTCCAGTGTGTCTTTTTTTTGCTTGATGGGTGCGAGGCGGTGTACACCTTTGTCCGGGATGTTACTGAATACATCAACGCCCAGAGTGAGCTTAAGAAAAGAGCAGAGGAACTGCACCACTCGCAAGAGCAGCTTCGCCAATTATCAGCACGAGTGATCAAAGCTCAGGATGCGGAACGGCAGCGTCTTGCACGAGAGCTCCATGATGATCTTGGCCAAAGCCTCGCCCTGCTGAAAGTGCAGCTTGTGTCGCTCAAGCGAAACATGAATTCATTGAATGCCGCGTTGCATACTGAGTGCAAGAAAATAGCCGACTATGTGGATGAAATCATTGAAAACATCCGCAGAATGTCGAGGGATTTAAGCCCCGGTGTGTTAGAGGATTTGGGTATAACCGAAGCATTGCGTATCCTGTTCCGGGATTTTGCACGGCACAACAAACTCGTTGTAACGCAGTCAATTACTAAAATTGATCGCCTACTAGATGTTGATGCTCAAATCAACCTGTACCGGTTCTGCCAAGAGGTGCTCACCAACATTCACAAGCATGCGCATGCACACTCCTTTTCGGCTTCTCTCACCTGCCGGAAGGGGGTTGTCATGCTGAAGATCGCGGACGACGGGGTTGGCTTTGATGCGAATCGGGTTGCGCTGGAGTCAAAACACCGCGGCATGGGGTTAACAACACTCCGGGAGCGGGCTTGCATGCTCAAGGGAACCTATAGCATCTACAGTACGCCGGGAAACGGCACGTGCGTTTCGCTTCGTTTTCCCGTAGGAGCAGTAACGTGAAAACTTCTTCCTATCACATCGTCCTCGCCGATGATCATACCTTGTTTCGTCAGGGAATGAGAAGACTGATTGAAGAGGTGCCCGATCTTAAAGTAATGGGTGAAGCGGGTGACGGCATTGAGCTTTTGCGTCTCCTCAAAAAACTTTGTCCTGATATGGTAGTGCTCGATATCACTATGCCAAAACTTGGAGGCATTGAAGCCACCCATGAAATCGTGCAGCTCTATCCCACGGTGAGTGTGCTGATTGTTACCATGCATCGCCGCACTGAATATGTCCACCATGCCTTTTCTGCAGGGGCTTCGGGATTTCTCCTTAAAGACGACACTGGGGAAGAACTTATCGAGGCTATTCAAGCGATTCGCAGCAGGAAACGCTATATCACCCGGCGGCTTATTGGTGAGCTTGCCGGCAATCTGTCACAACTTCATAAGCAGAATGGCCGCCTCCCTGCCGACCCCTTAAGTATTCGTGAGCGTTCAATACTCAAGCTCATTGCCGAAGGCAACACCAGCCGTGTGATTGCTGATCTGCTCTGCATTAGTCACCGAACCGTACAAAACCACCGCTTCCATATTATGCAAAAGCTCCGGGTCAAGACAACAGCAGATCTTGTAAAATATGCAATTGAAAAGGGATATCTCAGCTAAGCGGGATGGTTGGGGAGGGCTCCTCCGGCAACGAAATACCGGTATATTGCGCTGCCATTTTGAGCACGTCATTGCGCAGGGCGGTTACCAGTTGTGGTGGGGAGAGTACTTTAGCTGATGGTCCCCAGCTGAGCACCCACATTTTTAGCTCGTCGGTAAGAGCGATATCAGCTTCAAAAACAAGAGACCCATCGGGTTGCGGGAAAAGTTTTTGCGTCTGATGCCATACCCGCTCCTGAACATAGCCGGCACTACTGCTGTCAAAGAAAATTTGTACGTGTTCAGGGATACCTTTGGCCACCCCAAACCCTGACTGCATCATAGCATCAACATCAAAGTCTTCAGGAACCACAAAGGTATTCTGTGTTGGGCGTATTGTTTTGATACGATCAAGGGCAAATATCCGTATGTCACCTCTGGTATGGCAATATCCTACCATATAAAACGTTCCATTATAAAACCAAAGGTGGTAGGGGTCGACCAGTCGTTCTGTTTCCTGCTTCCGGCTCATAGAATAATAGACCAGCTGCAGTGTGGTGTGTGCCATTGCTGCTTCTGTTGCACAGGTGATGATTGTGCTGAGGTTGCCGTATGTTTTGTACTGTTTTTTGCCAACGGTAAACGTTTTTTGTATCGTAGAAAGATACTGTAAGGACTCAGGTGGAAGAGTGGAACGTATTTTTTGAAACAGGGAATTGAGCGCTTCAAAAAACACTGTATCCTGAAGGCTGGTGAGCAGGTCGCTACAAAAATAGAGTGCCAAGAGTTCAGTAAAGGTAAAGGGAATAGGGATCTGCCCCTTGACGCTTTCAAGCAGTGACCAATAGTTTTTTCCGTTTGAACGGCACGTGTAGAGCGGAAAGCCCGCGGTCTGCAATGCCTCAAGGTCTCGATAGATAGTTCGGAGGTTCACCGCAAGTGTGTCGGCAAGCTCAGCGGCAGTGCGTCCGCTCCTTGATGAAGCGATCGCATGAATAATTTGCCACTGGCGCGCAAGCTGGTCTCCGCGCGACATATTAGCCCCTCGGCAAACAAGTACACCGGCTGGTTTAAATTGTATCAAAGGCATACCGAAAGGAGCAAACAGAAAAATCATCCCCCCTTGCGGTTTTTGCCTTTTTGGTTAATACTTATAACAATTGCGCTTATTTATCGGAAGCTCACCTATGGCAACCACACTTCAGGGGTGCACCACTATCCTTGCGGGCATCTTGCAACAGACGAAGGGAAAAATTCGGATATCCACGGCACAAAAAGACAGGGCATTTCCCCTGCGCCTTCCCTTAAACCTTTGATATAAGGAACTACCTATGTACGGCTATACCGGATTAATTTTGCATATCAACCTTTCACGGAAATCTGTTGGTACTATCCAGACAGCCATGTACCAGAGCTGGGGCGGGGGACATGGTATAGGGTCTGCACTCTTTTTTGATTTAGTTGCACACAAAACGATTTCCTGTTTTGACCCGGAAAATGTTGTCACGATTATGACCTCACCACTTTCAGGAACTCTGGTGCCTGGCTGCTCAGCCCGGACTGAGGTGCAGGGTATCGGCGCCCAGTCCTTTCCGGTCACCTGGTTCACCCGCAGTGGGTTTGGGGGCAGATTTGCAGCGATGCTCAAGTATGCAGGCTGGGACGGTATGGTGATCCAAGGAGCTTCAGACGAACCCGTGTGGATTGACATCAGAAACGACTCCGTTACCATACGACCATGTGCCGAGCTTGCTCTGTGGGGAATGGACATCAAACAATGCCAGCAAACGATTTGGAACTATGTTGCTGGCAGCGCAAGCATTGATACATGGTTTGTTCCTGACAGCGCAAGCGGTGGCACCACTACACAAAGGCCCGCAGTGCTCGCTATCGGGCCTGCAGGTGAGAACTTGAGCAGGACGGCGTGCCTTGTCCATGATGCTGCCAACAGTTCAGGACAAGGGGGATTCGGCGCGGTCTGGGGGTCAAAAAAACTCAAAGCAATCAGTGTTATTGGTACCGGCAGTATACGGATCTATGATCCGGCAGCGCTTGTGCAGACTCGGCTCGATCAGGTTCGGCGGTATGGGTATCATTTTGACAAACCTGTCAGTAAAAGCATTCCGAATAATTTCCAAAGCCCGCCAGGACAGGCGGTGATTTGGGACATCATTCCGTTTTTCGCAATCCCCGGCGGCAAACGCCCTGCAGCCTGCATCGGCTGCCATTCAGGATGCCGGCGAAAGTATGCACGTGGCATCGGCAACGAAGCGGTCTGTTCTGAGGCAGCGTTTTACCTTGATGCAAAAAGCAGAGAGTTCATTTATCAGGCAACCGATCTTTTGAACCGCTACGGCATCAATTCTCTGGAAGCCTACTATACGCTCCACTACTGCAAAAATCTAAGTGAACAAGGCATTCTTGGCCCGGGGAGAGACATTGAGAGCCCGCTTGATTTTAAAGATTTCGGAAGCCTTGAGTTTATCCAGCAGTTTCTCGGGATGCTTGCGTTTGGCACTGACAGCAACGGGAATCCCTCAACGTTCGCCCAGACGATTGCACAGGGAATTGTCAGGGCTGCGGCTGCGTGGGGAAGGCTTGAGGAAGACCTCGCCACCGGGTTGCTCCCCTATCCCTATTGGGGCTACCCCATCCACTATGATCCTCGGGCGCAACTTGAATGGGGTTATGGTACGATTTTAGGCGACCGGGATATCAATGAACACTGCATCTACCGTCTGAAATATCTTGGCAGCGGTACGTACTACGGAGAGCTCCGTGCGCCGATAACGCCAGCACAGGTTGTTGACATTGTCACTGCGAAAATGGTTCCTTTTGACGGCGATCCCTTGATGCTTGATTACAGCACCGACAATATGTACTCTGAGCACATTGCCCGGCTCGTTTCTTGGCACCGTTACTATACCCGGTTTTTCAAACAGAGCATGTTGTTTTGCGACTCGCGCTGGCCTGATTTTGTCAATCCCTATGCGTGCGACTATATCGGTTCAACCGGCACGGCGGAGCCGCTTTTTATAGGTGCTGTTACCGGTGAGACATTTACGTTTCTCGATGGTATTGAAATCGGGAGAAAAATCTGGAACCTTGACCATGCAATCTGGACACTCCAGGGCAGGCATCGCGACATGGTGCAGTTTTCGGACTATGTCTATGATACGCCGTTTACGACAAGCTCCAAAGACTGGTTGGGCAGAGAACAGGGCACGTGGACCTATGTTTCGGCAAACAACAGGCAACTTGACCGGCAAGGTTTTGAAGACTTCAAAACATCCTTTTACCACTTACAAGGCTGGGATCCACAAACCGGCTGGCCGACGCGCAGCACGCTTAATGAGCTTGGGCTTGATCACGTTGCTGAGGAACTTGACCTACAGGGAAGACTTGGGCATGAGGAATAGATGATCTGCGGAAAGGAACCACCGGTGACGGTGCACCAGAACAGTTCGTTCTTTCTCGTGTCAATCTGAAGCGCATGAATGATAGGTTAACAAACCAGAGGTGGAGGAACCCATGAAAACACTCTTCTGTGTCATCTGTGCCGTATGCTTTATGCTCAGCTCATATGCTGAGGCAAAGAGCTATGAAGAATGCGGAATTGCAACCAAAGCTTCGCTCGTGTTTGCCTCAGTCGCAGCAACACCGGTATATCTGGTATGTAAGTTGCCGCTTGCTGCAGCCGGAGCAGCACTCGCAGCTCCTGTCAACTTTCTGACACTAAAATATGCAGATGAGTTTGCTGAGCCGCTGGCACTTCGCACGATGTGTGGTGATTGGTATATAACCCCCGCTATCTTGCACGGTGATCGGCACCTGCAGTACTTTGGTTCTGTTGATTAAAGGAATCAATGGCTTTCCGGCAGTCGGGGTTGCACCTTTACCACCTTTTCTTTGTGCACCGCCACCGTGCCCCGTGGTGAACCTCGGAGCTTGGTGACATACCGCGCACGGGTGCAGGATACGAAGACGGTGCTGGCGTTACGGGCTTTGCTGTGATAGGCAGCAATTGCTGCTGCGGCTTTGATGATCTCAGGAGGCGGCTCTTCACCGCTCTGTTTTGCCCTGAGCAGAACGTGACTGCCGGGCATCCCTTTCACATGGAACCACCAGTCTTGCGGGTGTGCAAGGACAGTGCTGAGCTGATCATTATCAGCATCGGTCTTACCGGCAAGCACAACCCACCCACCGGAAAGCTCATACCGGTACATTTTGGGAAGAGCAGCAGGGAAGGGTTTCTGGGCAGCGCGCATTGCTCACGGTGTGATCAGCTGCCGCATATGGCGAATGGTCTTTTTGTAGTCTGCTGTCGTGAAAATTCCTGATCCTGCAACAAAAATATCAGCACCTGCGGCCGCAACTTTTTGTATGGTGTTGACCGCGATGCCGCCGTCAACTTCAATGGGAATTTTTTTCCCAGCTTTTACCAGTAGCGTTTTGAGTCTTTTTATTTTTGGCAGCATCGAAGGAATAAATGACTGACCACCAAATCCGGGATTTACGGTCATCAGGAGAATCATGTCAACATCATCAAGCACGTGATCCAGTACGCACAGCGGCGTCGCTGGGTTGAGCGCAACTGCCGGCGTTACTCCTCTATCCCGAATTGTTTGGAGGGTTCGCTGCAGATGTCGGCAGGCTTCTGGGTGGACAGAGATGATGTTTGCACCTGCGTGCACAAATGCCTTAAGGTATCTATCAGGCTCTTCAATCATAAGGTGCACATCGAGTGGCAGGTTGGTGACCCGTCGGACCGCTTCAACCACCAGTGGCCCGATGGTGATGTTCGGCACAAAGTGGCCGTCCATTACGTCAATATGAATATAGTCAGCCCCTGCTGCAGCAACCGCCTGAATCTCATCAGCAAGGTGTGCAAAATCCGCAGACAAAATTGAAGGGGCTATCTTTTTCTTCATGCGCTCTCTCCCGACACGCTGGTTGTTTTCCTTAGGTCAATACAGGTATGCACATACGGTTTTTTTTTCAGTGGCCAGACGTCCTCACGCACCTCAAGACTGAGCGCCTGTATGGTGGAACAGGTTTCAGCGGTTTTCATCGAAAAAGAAAGCGTGTAGGTGCCGGGCCACGGCGGAATAAATTCAAGCAGCACGGTGTCGCATATGGGGTGTGGTAGCCGACTTTTTAGAGGCTCAGATATTGGATGCCAGCAAAAACCTAAAAAATCTGACATGCTCCGCTGTTCTGAAAACAGCACTCGATTATTTTCATCGCTCAGCTGCAGCGTATAGGGATGCCCGTTTGCTGGCATCAGCTTCCCAGCAGGAATAAAAGTAAAGACCGCTCTGACTCTACACCACTTTTTGTTTCGTGTCGCACAAAAAGGTTTTGAAATAGAGATGTGGTCAGTTCCAGCAGCTGTTCTGACCGTTAACAGTTCCCTGCCGGCGCGGTTTTGTTTTTTGAATCGGATATAGCTTAGAACAGCAATTAAGGGAAACAGCAGCAAGACAATGATCAGCGCTTTGACGTATATTCCCATAGTCTCTCACCAGCGCAACAGCACCTCGCAAGAGCTCACGGATATTCTTCCTGAGGGGCGTCAGGTAATGAAGGCTGTGTGCTGTTAGGTGCTTTTTATTTGTTCTCGCTGTCTGTCTGAACTGCGCTGCCCCCTGCTTTAAGCAAGACTTCATCTATTTTCTGCTTATCAAAGCGCCAGGAATTTCCAATACGAAATCCAGGAATAGTACCCTGTTTTGCATGTTTATAAACCGTCAGCACAGACATTTTCAGATATTTGGCAACCTCCTTAGGCGTCATTATTTCTGGCATTGTTTCTCCTCTACTGCATTGTATGAAATTTTTTTATTTCAAAAAAACACAAGCAAACATACTAAAGAATATGTGTTTTGTCAATAAAAAATATAATATTTAACGATTTATAATATCAGAATAGCCTTTTAGTATAAAAAATCTTTTTTCATGAAAAAAATTTTTGGTGGCAAAACGATTTGAAAAAAGTAAGATTTTTTTGCAGTAGCACACTATAAATGCTCAGCGTGGGAATGACCGAATGTCCTGATCATTCGAGAGCAGCTGTTTTATTGTTCTATTGGCTCTGACTGATTATTGCACGAGTTAGGGTCTCCAGAGGACTGTTTTTCTTTCCTGAGTTCAGCAATATCTTTTTCAATTTCAGAAAATTTTTGCTGGACCTTTTGCAGTTGTTTATCAAACGTTGTAAACAGAGCCTCAAGCTCATTATCCTCTGGATCAGGTGCTGGTTTATACGAAGCGGTCATCGTATGCTCCCTTTAATTTGCCGCGCGCATGGCATCGTCACGGCAGGCTTTGAGCTTATTCACAAAGGTTTCAATATGCCCGAGCAGTGTATCCCGCGGCAGGAGGTCTCCGGCAATTGCATATGCCTGGAGGACACGCAAAAGGTTGATCCAGTCCTCTGAGCTTCCTTGCTGACACACTCTGAAGATCGGGCAGATTCGGCATTGGTTTGCATACTCAGCACATAAAAAAATCGGAACCACCGCTGCTTTGAGAATATCCTGAAAATGCTCAATATGAAAAACAGTCTTTGCGTTTTGAAAAATGCGCTCCCATTTTTCAAGGGTGAGCGCCAGTGAGTCTTCGCCACTGTCGTAGCGCTGTTTCATTTCTTCGAAATTCATCAGTCGCATACCCTTTTCATATCCTTGCCGGTATTCCCAGTATCTCATGAGCTGCTTCTATCAGCTCCTTTCATCTTTATTGTGATCTAAAACAGGCGAGCTGTCAATGCCTGCTCGCTGCTTATCACTGTGCAGGGAGCGGGCCCACCAGATCGGCAAAATGCCGAATGACGGCTTTATCGTTGTGCCGGATGCGTGCAGCATGCAGTGCGCAAACAGGCTCAGCCCGCTGGATAAACAAACGCGCTACGGTTTGCTTGCGCCTGCTGTGTCGCGCTTGGTGCAGCAGCAGATACCCGATAAGGATATCGCAGGACAGGTCAACAAGCGGGCGACTGGCAAGTTCCATAACCTCGTTGTCTTGTGCTTTCGAGAGGTGTTCGATACATCGGGCAAGCATCTGGCGCTGTCGCTGCAGCTTGCGTGCAAGGGGTTGTAGCTGCCGGGAAAACTCCACAGCGCTCAACTCTTCAAAATATTTTTCAAGCGTTCCGCCTAAAATCCCGCGAAACGCCGCCAGGATTTGCATCTGTGACGTGCCTTCATAAATCGTCGTAATCCGGGCATCTCGAAAATAGCGTTCGACCGGATAATCCCGCATGTAGCCGCTGCCACCCAGCACCTGCATCGCGGTGCTCGTAACGCTCAGGCTCATCTCAGAACAGTAGTATTTTGCCAGCGAGGTCAGCAGCATGACAAGCCGTTCGTAGCGTTTTGCTTCTTTGCGCAGTATCTTTTTCTTTTCAGGATCAGCTTCGCCACGCGCAAGCATGCGGGTCGTGCTGACTGATAGATCCATGACGCGGGCGGTTGCATAGGTCAGGGCGCGACTTGCCTGAAGCATGAGCCCCATGGTGGCAAGCATTTCAGCCACCAGCGGCAACTGGTAAATTTTTCTGCCGTACTGACGCCGGACGCGGGCGTAGGCATGCGCTTCGGTAAAAGCAGCCTGCGCAATACCGATTGCCTGGGCAGCAGTTGCCAGCCGGGCACCATTCAGCAGTGCAAGCACATAGGTAACAAGTCCTCGCTGCCGCTCACCGATCAACTGGGCCGGGGTATCCTGAAACAGGAGCTCGCACGTGGGGGAGCCATGAATGCCGAGCTTGTTCTCCAGACGGCGGATGGTAATGGTCGGACCTTTTTCACATACGAACAGACTCAGCCCAAGCCCGTCCGTGGTGTCAGGCTCTGAACGGGCAAGCACCAGTAAAATATCTGCACCGCCGTTGGTAATAAAGCGCTTGGTGCCCCAGAGACGCCACGTGCCATCAGGCTGTGGCACTGCCCGCATCTTCACGTTTTGCAAATCGCTCCCGGCATCTTCTTCGGTCAATGCCATTGCGCCGGTTGCCGTGCCAGCAGCAAGTCGCGGTAGGTACGCTTTCTTGATGTCTTCGTCTGCAAAGTTTTCGATAATCCCGGCAATGCCCTGCAAGCCGAAGATGTTTTGAATACTGGCGTCAGCCCGCGAAATAATCTCCACAAGCATCGTAAAGATAAAGCACGGCAAGTTCAAACCACCATAGCGCCGCGAGACCGTACAGCCCAAAAGGTCTGCTTGGCGCAGTGCCCGCAGACATTCCTGAAGCGGTGGTGAGAGAACCACGGTGTTGTTGCTGATGGTATGGGGATTTTCATCTATCGCCGCCGCAGCGGGTGCAATAATCTGCCCGGCGATATCACCAGCGAGCCGCAGGATTCGCTGATAACTATCAAGGGCATCCTCAACACAGTCAGGAGCTGCGTCGAAGCAGGTCTGTTCCTTGAAGTCGTCTTCGTAGCTGCGGATGATGTCGTTCAAATCAGCGGTTGCAAAAACAAACTGCAGGTCTTCGTTGTCCGTATAAAAATTCATGGTGTTCTGCTCGTCCCTGCTGTTCTAATGGCTCAGATGCTTATAGGTTGCGATAAGCTGCGGCACAACCTCGCGCACATCACCTACAATCCCATAGTGTGCAACCTGAAAAATTGGTGCGTGCGGATCGTTGTTGATTGCAACGATTTTCTGCGCTCCGTCCATTCCTGCCAGATGCTGAACTGCACCGGAAATGCCGCAGGCTATATAGAGCTTGGGTCTGACCGTGATACCGGTCTGACCAATCTGATGTTCGTGACCGATATACCCGGCATCCACCGCTGCGCGCGTAGCGCCGATTTCTGCGCCCAGAAGCGCTGCGAGCTGATGCAACAAGGCAAAGTTTTCTTTGCTCCCCATGCCGGCACCGCCTGCCACGATGATTTTTGCCGTCTTAAGATTGACCACATGCTCAGTCCGTTCCTGCTGCAGCACCGCTGTGTGTATATCGGAAGCGGTGAGGGAAACCGGGCAGGTTATAACTTCAGCAACCGCGTCGTCATCGGGCTGTGGCATTTTGAGCATGCCTTCGCGCACCGTTGCCATCTGCGGCCGGGTGTGGGGATTCACGATGGTCGCAATGATATTGCCACCCCACGCAGGTCGAATCTGCAAAAGGACAGGCGCATAGTTTCTTTTTGTTTTCGGATCGCTATAGGACCCAATCTGCAAATCAGTACAATCAGCCGTCAGACCAACGCCCAGGGCTGATGCAACGCGCGGCGCAAGGTCTCTGCCCTGAGGCGTTGCAGCGATGAGGAAAATTTCAGGTGCGTGCGTGCGAACAAGATCGCACACAACCCGGGTATATGCGCAACTGGTGTAGTGATACAGCAGCGGTGATTGCACGCAGTATACCTTCTGTGCGCCATACCGCGCAGCGTCGCGTGCCATGGCTGCAAGGTCGTTGCCGACAAGCAGCGCAGCAACGTGCACGTGCAGCGCGTGGGCAAGCTCCCGCGCCTTGCCGAGCAGTTCCAGTGACGGCTCAATCACCGCCTGATTGTCATGCTGGACATAAACCCAGACATCACCTAAGGGGGTCGGTTTAGTCAAAGGCATACGATGCGAGTAATTCCTCAAGAAGACGGCGGACGCCTCGTGCGTCAGGATCAAACTGCTTAAATCCAGTGCTTTTCAATACAACACTTTGAATTTTTTTAACCCGGGTGGGTGATCCGGCAAGACCGCACCGCGCCGGATCCGCACCGATACGCCCAGCGTCCCATTGTTCGATGAGTAATCCTCGAGCAGCAAGAACGTCAGCCTGCGATGGATCAGACAGCTCAGACAGGGCACGTGCTTTTTTATATTTCATGATCCGTTGTGCAGACGGCGGCCGTACCGTTACTGCTGATGGTACAACGCTGAGGAGCACCGGGAGCCGTGCCTTTACACGCTCGCGGCCTTGTTCTATTTCGCGCCACACCTCAAGGTCAGTATCCGTAATCTGTTCAATGCGCTCCACATAGGTCAGCTGGTTGATGCCCAATTTTTCGGCAACCTGTGGACCGACCTGAGCCGTGTTGCCATCAAGCGCCTGCCTGCCGCAGAGGATAAGATCATAGTCGCCGATGGTGGAAATCGCTCGTGCCAGCACATATGAGGTAGCAAGGGTATCAGCGCCAGCAAACAGACGGTCGGTGAGCAGGATGGCACGGTCAACACCGCGGTACAGTGCCTCACGGAGAATCTCAGCTGCTGCCGGCGGCCCCATGGTCATTGCGCAGACACTTCCTACACCATGATCCCTGAGCATCAACGCCAGCTCAAGGGCACAGAGATCTTCGGGATTAAAAATTGCAGGCAGCGCTGCCCGGTTCAGCGTGCCGTCTGGTTTCATGGCTTTCGCTGATACGGCTGTGGTATCAGGCACTTGTTTTATGAGCACTATGATCTGCATACTGCCGCTTTTGAAAAATAACGTGCGGTCTCGATTAAAAAAAATTATATTGTCCCATTCCCAAGCCTTTTTCCAAAATCACGGCACAGACATTCGGGGGCACAAGAGCCGTACACAATGAGCCCCGAATCACGCTTCACGAACTACGAGTCATGCTGAAACAGCGTGCGCAGTATAGGAAGAAGCACCATGGCTGTCAATACAAATTAAACCGACAGCCACGTTGTTATTTCAATTGACACTGCAGGAGTTTCTTATTAGATTAGTTATGACGTACCACAAATCAATCCTCATTAAGGAAGGAGGAAATGCCATGAAACGACTTATTCTGCTTATCGTCCTGGTTGGTTTTTTTACAGGAGCCTGCGCAACCTATCTCCCCATGGGTGTCATCTACACCAAAGTTGATGCACCGGTTGCTGCAGGTGAAGGAGCGCTTAAATATTCAAAGGTTGGGAGGGCTGAAGCACAGTCAATCCTTGGGCTTGTTGCGACCGGTGATGCAAGTATCCAGACCGCTGCGCGCAACGCTGACATACGAACCATCAAATATGTTGACTACCACGTAGAAAACATCCTGGGAATCATCGGTCGCTACACCACGACCGTGTACGGCGACTGAACCCTGCAGGACACGGGCGGGCGTGGCAGCCCGCCCGTTTTTTTGACGGATAACCACCCCGATCAGCTGCACCCCTCCTGCCCGGCGAAATAACGTTCTTCACGTTTGCATACCTTTGCTGTTCTCTGTTTTTTACGGCTATTATTGCGCCGCCCTGTATTTGACACGTTTGGCAGTGCTTGTTACAATGCAGCGCATGCAAGAAGCAGCGTATGTAAGCCTTATGCGAAGAGGGTTGTTGCGTGAGCGGGTTGAGTTACTTTTTTCCCTGCTTGCACCATGCCGTCTGTGTCCGTGGCGCTGCATGGTCAACCGTCTTCGGGGCGAAACAGGCAGATGCAAGGCTGGTTCGACAATCCGAATCGCAAAAGCTATTGCACACTTTGGCGAAGAGCCGCCGATATCAGGCACCAAAGGCTCAGGCGCTCTGTTCTTTTCGCATTGTAATTTGTCCTGTTGTTTTTGCCAAAATTATCAAATCAGCCACGAGGGACAGGGCATTGAGATCACGCCAGCGGTGCTTGCAGACCTTATGCTCATGTTGCAGCAGCAGGGCTGCCATACCATAAACCTTGTTTCACCAACCCACTATCTTCCGTTTATCATGGCAGGTCTTGAACGGGCAGCGCGCTCTGGGCTCCATCTGCCGCTTGTATATAACTCAAACGGATATGACTCACCGGAGGTGCTCAGGATCCTTGAGGGTGTGGTGGATGTGTATCTGCCGGACATGAAGTATGCTGACGATGCTGCAGCACAAACGTTTTCAGGTGCGCGTGACTATACCACAATAAACCTTGCTGCAGTTGATGAAATGATGCGGCAAGCAGGTTATCTCATGCTTGATGCTCATGGTATTGCCCAGCGCGGAGTCATCATCCGGCACTTGGTGCTGCCAGCAGGCGTGTCTGGCACCAACCGTGTGCTCACCACAATTCGTAACCGTTATGGCAGGTTTGCCGCGGTCAGCCTTATGGCACAGTACACACCCTGCTACCACGCACACCGCTTTCCTGAACTTACCCGCCGGATTTCCCGCGAGGAATATGCCTCGGCTGTTGCTACCGTTACTTCTCTGGGGTTTGAATACGGGTGGATACAGGAGTATGACAGCCTCGACAACAGTTTTTTCCCTGACTTCAGAAAGAAAAAAACATGGAACTGACGCCGAATATATACCTGCTCAGTCTGGGATGTGCAAAAAACCTTGTGGACAGTGAGGTCATGCTCGGCGTGCTCAGCCGTGCAGGATACCGGTTTACCACATCCGCTGACGAGGCTGACATCATTGTCGTTAATACCTGTGCCTTCATTGATGCTGCTGTTGCTGAAGCAACCGAGGCAATTCGCTCACTTGCGTGCTATAAACGAAACGGTCGCTGCAAAAAACTTGTGGTCTGCGGTTGCCTGCCGCAGCGATTCAGAGAAGACCTGCCAGGGCAATTCCCCGAGGTTGATCTGTTTCTTGGGACTAGTTCATTTCAGCGCATTGATCGGTATCTTCTGCGGCACACCGCACCCGGTGCGTGTTTCGGCTGCAAGCGTGGCTCATATCTTTTGAACGACCGCACGCCCCGCGTGCTGGCAACACCTCCGGGAAGTGCCTATATAAAAATTGCAGAGGGATGTTCCCATAGGTGCACCTATTGCACTATTCCCGCGATTCGTGGTCCCTACCAAAGCAGATCCCCTGCGTCAATACTCAGAGAAGCACAACGACTTGCCTCCCACGATGGGGTTCGTGAACTCAATCTTATTGCTCAGGATACTTCGCGGTATCCTCGGCTTGCATCGCTGCTGGTAAACCTTGCCCGCATCCCTGAGGTGCGGTGGATACGGCTCCTCTATGGTCATCCGCTGCACCTGCATCGTGATACGCTCAGGGTTATGGCTGATGAGGAAAAGATGTGCCGGTATCTTGATCTGCCGCTGCAGCATATAGCAGATTCTGTGCTCAAGCGCATGGGACGTAGAACTACCAGTGCCACCATACGGTCACTGCTTGACACTGCTCGGAAGCTGGTACCTGAACTGTCAGTGCGCACCACGCTGATGGTAGGATTTCCGGGCGAGACCGATCAGGATTTTCAACAGCTGCTCGCCTTTGTCCACGAGGTGCAGTTTGACCATCTTGGCGTCTTTGCCTACCGTGATGAGCCGGGAACAGCAGCAGCGCGCATGATGCCTAAAGTTCCTGAGAACATTAAACAAGAGCGTGTCCGGGAGCTGATGCGGGTTCAGGCGAACCTTGCCCGAGCGCGCAACCAACGCCATCGGAGCAAGGTCTATGAGGTGCTCATTTCCGGTCCTGCTGAGCGGGCAGGTTACAGGATGCAGGGTCGCACCATGTTCCAAGCGCCTGAGGTTGACGGCGTTGTGTTGCTCAACAACGAGGCACGACCTGGGGATATTGTGAAGGTACGCATCATAAAAACGCTCACCCACGACCTCATTGGCACGGCGGTGCAGGCGTAACGGTCTCTCTCAGCCGATGCGCCGGAGCAGCAGATTATGCGTGACCATTTCGGTTTCTGCCCATTTTTGTTTGTACGGCATGAGGGCACCAAGATCATAGCGTTCTGCACCCTGCTCGCAGAGCCACACAATCATCTGGTACTGCAGCACATTGCCCAGTGAGAGCGCAGCAAAGCGTTCATCAAAGCTGAACTGGAGCCCGCGGTAATGTTTGCCGACAAGCCCTCCATAAATGTAGCCGATATCCGCTCCTTCGCGGGTTGCAAACATGAGCCTGAGAATGCCAGCAGGCGCACTACGGCGGAGCATGAGCTGATAAAATTTTTTCATTGGTGGCTTGTCAACGCCGGTTCCACTCATTCCTTTCCAGCTTCGCGCCTCAATGGCAAGAATTCGCTGGTATGCTTTGTCTATGGCAGTACCGTGAAGTTGTTCGATGCGCTCAAACATAACCCCTGCGTCACGGGTGCGGCGCAGCGCCTGACGGAGATTTCTTCTGAATGCAGAGGATCGTCGGCGCAAAAATCCCTCACAGCCGCCTGCAAGCGATGCAACGCATCGCCGTGTCGGCGCTCCTATTACTGCAGTGTACGTGCTTCGCAGCCGGGTAACCAGTTGGTGTATCAGCTGCCCCTGTACCGGGAGTCCGCAGAGCACGAGTACCTGCGGTCTGAATGTGGGCTCTTTTCCGTGTACCAGCAGCTCCTCAAGCAGTGAGGCTGCGTGCGTACCAACCAGTGGGCAGGCAAACCCCCACAGCGCCTCAAGCGGTGTAAAAATGGGCATGCCGTCGGGTGCTCTGTTTTGGGCGAGCAGCACAAAACTCTCATTGCTTTGCCACAGCCAGAGCGGCGCATGAGGGGTAAAAGCGCGGTAGTACGGAATGATCCATTCTGCGCGGCAACAAAAGGGATCAAGATCAGGGCTGGCTGCGACCGCAGCGTTGTATTGTGCGGCACGACAGGAGAGCTGACGCAGGCTCAGTCTGTTCACGGTGGCAAGCGTCGCAGGCGTTTATACTGCAGTACCCTGATGCGGCTGAGCAGCATCAGGGATATCCCGAAAGCGCACCAGGGTGACATTACGCTTTGTCTTCTGGAGTATCGTGCACTCATAGCCGGCAAAGGTGACGGTTTCGTACACGTCGGGAATACGACCAAAGAGATAATTCATAAGCCCTGCAACCGTATCATACTGTTCACTTTCCGGAAGGGGGTGGGGCAGATGCTCATTGACATCGGTTATAGGTGCAATTGCGCGGATACGGTACTCAGCCTCAGCGGTTTTTTCAACCAGCGGCTTCTCATCATCGTATTCGTCCTGAATTTCACCGACCAGCTCCTCAAGGATATCTTCGAGCGTGACCAGCCCTGCGGTGCCGCCAAATTCATCAACAACGATTGCCATGTGGTTGTGCCGGCGTTGCATGTCGCGGAGCAGCTGGTGAATCGGAGTTGTCTCAGGAACAAAGCAGGCGGGACGGATCAGATCCTGCACAATAATAAGCTGAGGGTTGTTCATGAGTGCGATGACGTCTTTGGCATGCACGATGCCGATGATATTATCAACGGTTTCCTGATAGACCGGGATGCGCGAAAATCCCTCTTCAATAAAAAAATCAATAACCCGATCACCCGGTGTTGCGATATCAAGAGCAACCATATGAGTTCGCGGCACCATAATCTGCTTGACGATACGTTCGGAAAACTCAAATACATTGGAAATCAGCTCGTGCTCGGTTGTTTTGATGACGCCGCTTTCGCGGCCCTGATCCAGAATGAGCCGCAGTTCATCAGAAGAATAGAGTTCCTGCTGGGAAAACGGCTGAATGCCGACAAGCCGCAGCAACCAGATGGCAAGGCTGTTGAGCAGCCAGATCAGGGGTTGAAAGATAAAATAGAACGCGCGCAACGGCACCGCCACGGCAAGGGCGGTGCTTTCAGGGTAGCGGATGGCAAATGATTTGGGTGCGAGCTCTCCCAGTACAATGTGCAGAGCGGTGATGGTAAAAAACGCCGTGGGCAGCGAAATTTGATGAATAGCTGCTGGGGACAGCGTTATATTCATAGCGTGAAACAGCGTTTTGAACATTTCCGCTACAACACTTTCCCCAATCCATCCGAGCGCAAGGCTTGCGATGGTAATGCCAAGCTGCGTTGCCGAGAGATAGATGTCAAGATGGCTGATGATGTGCTCCGTAAGGTGCGCAAACCGGTTCCCTTCGCGACCCTTAATTTGAATTTGCGACGCCCTGACTTTGACAATGGCAAACTCAGCAGCAACAAAAAAAGCATTGAGAAGGACAAAAAAGATGGTAAGAAAGATGTTGAACACCATCGGCGTGGATGAATCACCCCCCTGTGATTATCCGGAAAGAATCATGGTTCGGTCCCATACTGACAGCAATCATATACCATTGCGCGTGTTTGTCAAGAGAGCATGCGGCAATGAGGTGTTTCACTATAACAGGTGAAACTGTGAGCGACCTGTTTGCTCCTCTGTGGCGGGCGATAGTGAAGTGATCTCATCAAGAAGATAGTGTCGTAACTATCGGATAATGCCAGAAAACAATATTATTGGCGTTGTACTAGTGCATTGTACATTTACAATATCAATAGAATAAAGCAATGCCGGCTTTGTACGAGATACCGCAATTACTGAAGCAGCTCTTTATGGTTCCTTGAGCTTTCACGTGAGCCGAATAGGCTTGAAGCGCTCATCGGCAATCAAAAGCAGGGGAGCTGAGTTGTCTTGGATGAAATTCAAAAGGTACCGATACCACGTGATAAAGTGCATCGTCTCATGGAAAAGCACAAATGGAATTTTGCCATTTGGGCAATTTATCTCCCGACCTTACGACAGGAGTATGTTTTAGCGTATGATTTTTAGGCTCTTCAGACATTTTTATGGTTAGCGCTCATATCTTGTGGTCATGAAGATAAAAACAGGTGAACCGTTAATCCGGTTGTAACGGAACGATATAAGAAGCGCGTTGCTTCAAACAAAGCAGCTTTCAACCAATGCCTGTGTTTATGAAAAACTATAAGCGCTAAAATTATCAAGTACGAGATTGCTTCGTCGTCCCGCCTTGCGGAACTCCTCGCAATGACAGCTTTCGATAGAAGTGGCACAGTACCGTTAGGCAACTTATTGCTTTTTTTAAAAGCGCGCGACTGACCTTATGAACGTTTTGCTGATCAATCCACCCGTCGTTAAGCCCTCGGAGCCACCCGCTGGACTTGCACGCCTTGCAGCAACGTTGCGCGCTCACCACGTTTCGTGTCACGTACTTGACGCAAATCTTGAGGGGATGCTTGCGCTTTTACAGATGCCGTGTTCAACGCGTGATACCTGGACCCGTCGCGCTGGACGTGCCCTATCTACAAACCTCAGCCTGCTGCGCTCGGCTGCGGCATGGCAGTCTTTTGACCGCTACCAGCGCGCCGTACTTGACTGCAACCGCGTGCTTGCCATGAATGCTCGCGGCTCAGGTGTCAAGGTTTCTTTCGCGGACTACCGCGATGAGCACCGCTCGCCGCTGCGCATTGGTGATCTGTTGGAAGCAAGCCAGCGCCCAGTTGCCAACCCCTTTTTCCCCTACTTCTCACAGCGCTTAGCATGCCTACTTGCGGAAACGCCAAACCTTGTTGGGTTTTCGGTCAATTTTCTAAGTCAGGCACTGACTGCCTTTGCCATGGCTGGTTTTATTCGGGCACAGTGCAGTAAGGTGAAAATTGTTCTCGGCGGTGGTTTGATAACCTCTTGGGTGCGGCGCGGGCTACGGGGGAATCCGTTCTCAGGTCTTGTGGATGAGCTGATTGACGGCCCGGGAGAGGCACGGCTTTTGGCACTGTGCGGACAGGAAGCGCCATCACGGGTTGTTATGCAACCCGATTATACCGGGCTGCCAGACCCAGCGCACTACCTTTCCCCGACCCGTATTTTGCCCTACAGCGGTTCTTCCGGATGTTACTGGAACAGGTGTGCATTTTGTCCGGAACAGGCTGAAGGCACACCCTATGTCCCCATCGTGCCGGAACAGATGTGCCGTGAGGTGCAGGCTCTGGTGCACAGCTTCCATCCTGGGCTTGTCCATTTTTTGGACAATGCGCTGAGTCCGGCGCATCTCACCGCGCTCATTAGAAATCCGCCCGGCATTCCGTGGTATGGTTTTGCGCGGATTACCAAGGAGCTGACAGACCCTGAGTATTGTAGGAGCCTTCGTCAGGCAGGGTGCTGTATGCTGCAACTTGGTATTGAATCGGGCGATGATGAGGTGCTCGAAGCGTTGCACAAGGGCATTACCACCCAGCAGATCGAACAAGCGCTCCGAAGCATCCACAGCGCAGGGATTGCTGTGTATGCCTACCTTTTGTTTGGAACACCCCCTGAGACGTACGAACTCGCGATGCATACCCGTGATCTTGTCGTGCGCCTGAGCTCGTGCATTGATTTTGTCAACTGTTCTCTTTTCAATATGCCCCTCGCAGGCTTTGCTAAAGGCAACGGTGCCGAAGGTCTTTTTTATGATGCAGACCTCTCACTGTATCGTGACTTCGCCCACCCCCAGGGGTGGACTCGGGCAAACGTCCGCAGGTTTTTTGACCGGGAATTTAAACGCCATCCCGTCATAGCAGGTATGGTGCGACGGGATCCACCGCTGTTCACTTCAAACCATGCACCGTTTTTCTGCACTGGATGGCAGGAGAGCAGATGAGCATTACCCTGTGTATTTTACCCTTGACACCTTTATGAGCTTACAGGATTATTCTGTAAGGCTGCACGGTTACACACTTTCTCTACAGCAATGACACCCCAGTTAGAACTTTCTGACCGCTTTCAAGATGCTCTTCAGATCTTTGAAGACGGCAGGGAATCAGCATTTATTACCGGCGGTGCGGGCACGGGCAAATCAACACTGCTGCGATATGCGCGGCAGACCTGTGCGCGGCAACTGGTTGTTTTGGCGCCGACCGGAGTTGCTGCTCTGCAGGTGCAGGGAGAAACGATCCATTCTTTTTTCCGTTTTCGGCCCGGCATTACTGTTGCGGAAGCTGCCCATTGTGCTGCCCACCTCAAGAACCCCAGTTTCTACCAAAGCATCCGTACCATCGTCATTGACGAGATATCCATGGTGCGTGCAGATCTGCTTGATTGCATAGATGTTTTTTTGCGCACCGCACTCAAACGACCAGCGCCGTTTGGCGGCATCCAGATGATTTTTATCGGCGATCTCTACCAGCTTCCGCCCGTGGTGCTGACAAAAGAATGGCACCATTTCAGTGCACTATATGAAACACCTTACTTTTTTTCTGCACGGGTTATGGCTGATGCACTTTCGCTGTTTCGGGTTATTGTGCTTGAAAAAATCTATCGTCAGCATGATAAAACCTTTCAAGAGCTGCTACATGCAGTCAGAAACGGTATGCTCACTGATGAGCAGCTTGCGCTGCTCAATAGCCGCGTCATCGCAGATGAGACAGCACTTGACCCTGACAGTATCTGGCTAACCACCACCACTGCTGCTGCCGACCGGATCAACAATTACCGGCTTTCCCTGCTGCGCGCAAAACCCGTGACGTTTCATGCCGAGGTCATCGGTGACTTTGATCCTCACACAGCTCCTGCTGAGGTTGAGCTGCGTTTGAAACAAGGTGCTCGCGTCATGTTTCTGAATAACGATGCTGACGGTCAGTGGGTGAATGGCACCATGGGTGTGGTGCGCACGGCTACCCGAAAAGAAATTTTGGTTACACGGGATGATGGCGGCACGGTCAGCGTTAGCCCGTATACGTGGACGTTGTACCGGTATGTACTGGATACAAAAACCCATCAATTGGTGCAGGAAAGCATTGGCTCATTCACGCAGATACCGCTGCAACTTGCCTGGGCAGTAACCATTCATAAAAGTCAGGGTAAAACGTTTGATCGGGTTGTGGTTGATTTTGGTCGCGGAACGTTTGCCTCGGGGCAGGCATATGTTGCGCTGAGCCGGTGCAGAACGCTGAGAGGCTTGCTGCTCAAGCAGCCATTGCGACAGGAGCATATTTTTGTGGATGATCGTATAGAGCGGTTTTGTACCAAGCTTCAGGATAACCGTGAACAGCGCAGCGGGCAGCGCTGAGTCATTAAAATGTTTTGCGTTGACAGAATTTTTGATAAAACACCATACATACAATGAGATATTTCACACTATACTCGTTTGCCATACTATCCTGAGCACGCTACCTCAGACGTAGCCGTGTACCGTTTTTTCACCATATGTACTGCATAGGAATTGATATCGGATCCATCAGCGTTAAGGTCGCCCTTGTTGCCTCTGGTGGCGAGGTGGCTCAGACACGCTACTGCCGCAGCCACGGTCAGCCGATTGCGACCCTGCGCCGTATGCTCAAGGATTTGCTTATCCACGTGCCGAACACTCAGATTACCGGCATGGCTGCAACTGGCAGCGGCGGCAAGCTGGTCGCTGAGCTTTTTAACTGTCACTATGCCAACGAGGCGGTTGCTCAGAGCACAGCAACTAGAACTTTCCATCCCGACATACGAACGATCATTGAAATCGGGGGTGAGGATGCAAAACTAATCCTGCTTGGCCCAGCGAGCCGGAACAGCAGGCTCTCTCTTCAGGATGTTGCGATGAATATGGTCTGCGCTGCAGGCACGGGTTCATTTCTTGACCAGCAGGCACAGCGTTTGGGAATTTCTATTGAAGATGAATTTGGAAGGCTTGCCTGCCAGTCCCAGCATCCCCCGCAGATTGCCGGCAGGTGCAGCGTGTTTGCTAAATCAGACATGATTCATTTGCAGCAAGCAGCAGTCCCTGCACATGACATTGTCATGGGACTGTGCTTGGCACTTGCCCGCACGTTCAAAAGCTCTGTCATAAAAAACCATACCCTGCAGCGGCCGATTGCTTTTCAAGGAGGCGTGGCGGCAAATGCAGGCATGATACGCGCCCTTCACAACGTACTGGAACTCACTCATGGCGAGCTCATCATCCCCCGTTATTTTGCCTGCATGGGTGCAATCGGTGCAGCACTGGACATGCTTGAGCGTGGCAGCACCACCCCCTTTTTTGGACTTGAACCACTCGACCGCTATCTTGCTAGCGGCAGCCGACCGGTGCAGCGCCATGAACGGCTGCCGGTGCGGTCTCAGATTTTCCACATAGCCGCTGAGCCGATTACTGGACACGTCCCCTGCGATGCTTATCTTGGCGTTGATGTTGGTTCGATCAGCACCAATCTTGCCGTCGTTGATGCCTCTGGCAGGGTTATTGCCCGACGCTATCTGATGACTGCAGGACGTCCGATCGAGGCGGTGCAGCAGGGCTTGCGTGAAATCGGTGCTGAAATCGGCACTGCGGTTACCATCAAAGCAGCAGCAACCACCGGATCAGGCCGGTACTTGATTGGGGATGTTATTGGTGCTGACATTGTCATCAACGAGATTACCGCACATGCACGCGGCGCTGCACACATGAATCCCCAGGTGGATACGATTTTTGAAATCGGCGGTCAAGATTCTAAGTACATCCGCATTGATAACGGCGCTGTGGTGGACTTTACCATGAACAAGGTATGTGCTGCTGGTACGGGGTCGTTTCTGGAAGAGCAGGCTGAAAAACTTGGGCTGAGCATCAAAGACGAATTCAGCCGTCTCGCTCTTTCTTCACCAGCACCGGCAGCATTGGGAGAGCGGTGCACGGTCTTTATGGAATCGAGTCTGAACCGGCTCCTGCAGCAAGGGGTTGCCAAGGAGGATTTGGTTGCGGGATTGTGCTACGCTATTGTGCTTAACTATCTTGGCAAAGTTGTTGAGGACCGACCAGTCGGCGAGGTGATTTTTTTTCAGGGGGGGACGGCGTACAATGCAGGCGTTGTTGCTGCATTTGAAAAGGTGTGCGGCAAAAAAATCATTGTTCCACCGCACCATGACGTGCTCGGCGCTATTGGCTGCGCGCTAATAGCACGAGACCGGTGTACGACAGGCACGTCAAAGTTTAGAGGGTTTGACCTCGGCTCACGACCCTACACGGTTGAATCATTTGAATGTACCGACTGCCCCAACGCCTGCGTCATCAGACGCGTCTCAGTCACGGGTGAGCAACCCCTCCACTACGGAAGCCGCTGCGGCAAGTTCGATGAAGGACATCGGTCGTCGCGTGGCACAGACCTGCCGCGACTTTTTGCTGAACGTGAACAGATGCTCCTCGCGACTGGTCTGGAAGAAGCAACACTCCCTGCAAATGCTCCGGTGATCGGTATTCCCCGTGCAACGATCTTTTATGAGTTTTTCCCCTTCTGGCAGGCATTTTTTGCTGAGCTTGGTTTCCGCCTTGTCCCTTCGGCGCCGACAAACCGCCACATCATCAGCAAGGGATGTGCACTATCGCTTGAAGAGCCGTGTTTCCCAATCAAAGCAGCGCATGGGCATATCTTCGAGCTTTTGGAACAGGGGGTTGACTATCTGTTTCTTCCCAGCATCGTCACGGCTGATGCGGGAGCGCCTGATGCAGCAGCACCCTACGTCTGTCTCTACATCCAAAGCCTTCCCTTTACGGTCCGCGCAGCCCTTAATACCACGCAGTACCGTACCAGGATACTGTCACCGGTACTGCATCTTGGCTGGGGTGAAAAGACGTTTCTTCCCGAGCTTTACGCTTTTGCCCGTGAGCTTGGCTGCTTAGAAAAAAAGGTGCGGCAGGCATATCATGCGGCACTGCGCGCGCAAACAAGATTTAAGAATAAACTTCTGCAGCAGGGCGCTGAAGCACTTGCCGCAGCGCCCGCAGGAACACCGATTGTCGTCATTGTCAGCAGACCCTACAATGGTTGTGATCCCGGACTAACGTTCAAAATACCGGAGATGCTCAGGGACGTGGGAGCGCTTGCCATGCCGCTTGATATGCTTGCGGAAGCTCTTCCGTCTTCTGATTCTGAACTCAGGCACATGTACTGGCGCTCAGGGCAGAAAATTCTTGCAGCAGCACCGGTGATTGCCCGCAATCCAAGGCTGCACGCAGTCTATATCACGAATTTTGGCTGCGGTCCTGATTCCTTCATCATCAAACACTTCAAGCGCGCACTGCAGGGCAAGCCTTTCCTTACCCTTGAGCTTGATGAGCATACGGCAGACGCTGGTGTGCTTACACGGCTTGAGGCATTTATGGAGAGCCTGCCACGGGTTGCTGCAGCTTCCACAATGAAACCAGCTCTTCGTCAGCCCCGCGTCAGTTCTGCTGCCCCCAATGGCCGTATCCTCTATATTCCGTACCTGGATGATCACGGAAGCGCCCTTGCCGCAGCGCTGCGTTTTTTTGGGGTGCGCGCAGAGGCGTTGCCCATGGCTGATGAGGAAAGCATTGCCGCTGCACGCCCCTTTACCAGCGGCAAAGAGTGCTACCCGTGCATTCTGACAACTGGCGATATCGTTAAAAAGACCCGCGCACCTGATTTTAATCCCCAGCGCGCTGCATTCCTTATGGCAACCGCAGCAGGACCGTGCCGTTTTGGACAATACAGCCAGTTTCACCGCATGGTGCTGGACGAACTGGGGCTCTGCAACGTGCCACTGCTGGCACTTGATCAGACCGTGCACTACACCAGCGATCTCCGCAAGCTTGGCACACGCTTCAGGCGCTTAGGATGGCAGGCTGTGCTTGCGGTTGATTATTTTAAAAAGCTTCTTCTGCATACCCGACCCTATGAGAAAAATGCAGGTGACTGCGATCAGGTTTATGCTGACTGTCTTGAACGACTTGCCCAGCACCTTGAGCGTTTTGGCAGCATCGGTGACTGCTGCAGCTCTGCCCGCGATCGTTTTGCCGCAGTCGCCGTCAACCGCAGCGTCCAGCGACCACTGGTCGGCATCATCGGCGAAATCTATGTTCGGTCAAACGCATTCAGCAATAATTTTATCGTCCGGCGTCTTGAGGCGCTCGGTGCTGAGGTGGTCATACCACCGATCCAGGAATGGGTCAGGTACACTGACTGGGAACGCCGCAGAGACCTGCAGCGCAGAGGACAACGCTTCAAGCTTTTTACGGAATGGATAAGCCAGCGCATACAGCAGTACGATGCTGCGGTCATCATGAAGTGCTTTGCCTCCAGTGGTGCTCCTTTTCTTGAGGAGCTGCCAACCGAGGAGATACTTCGGCTGAGCGCGCCCTATTTGAGTGAACACGTCCGTGGTGAGGCAAACCTCAGCATCGGTCGCGCGGTGGAGTACGTCTGTCATCACTGCCACGGCATTGTCAACCTCATTCCGTTTGGATGTATGCCGGGAACCATCGTCAATGCGCTGCTGAGCCTTTTTTCTCGTGAGTATCCGCAGATACCCCTCTTAAAAATGACCTATGACGGCACACCGCAGTCAGGCGATGAACTACGGATAGAAACCTTTATGTATCAGGTGGACGCTGCTTGGCGCGCAACAGAAAGGGAGTGCCTGAGCGGCGGTGAAAATTTTTTTGCTGCGAAGAACTTATGGTATAGTATATACCAGTGAACGGAGTTGTCCCCGATGAGTGCACGACTTGAATTACAGATAAAAACTTACTACACCGAAACCGTCAAGGCGTTTCTGACGCTGATCGAGGGGAAAGACGCGTCTATACGGGCACACTGCGAACGGGTAGCGCGCTTGTGCAGCGATTTTTGCAAGCGGCTTGGGTTGTCTGCCAGTGATACCCAACGGATTTATCTTGCCGCGCTGCTGCATGATATAGGACTGATTTATGTCTCTGAGGAAATTTTGCACAAACCAGAGCCGCTCTCAGAGGGTGATCAGGCAATGATCAAACTTCATCCGGTGCTTGCTGAAAAAATCATTTCCCAGCTCAGCTTTCTTTCAGGTATTGTCCCGATTGTCCGACACCATCACGAACGCATTGACGGCAGTGGCTATCCTGATGGATTGCAGGCAGATGCAATCCCGCTGGGTTCACGGATTCTGGCACTTGCGGACAGCTATGATGCAATGCTGTCCGGCTACCCCTACCGACCGGCACTCTCACCGGATGCTACCAGTGCTGAAATAAGGAACAACGCCGGCACGCAGTTTGACAGCAAGCTGGCAGGGCTTTTCCTTGACCATGTCCGCCTCCGGGCAGCAGCCGCAGCGGCAGCAGAACGGGCATCAGAAAAAGAACAAAAAGATTTCATGAAATCAGCGGTGCAGGAAATTCTGGTTCGCTTTAAGGAGGGGAGGCTCCAGCTGCCGGTTCTGCCAAAGGTGGTGATGGAAATTCAGCGGGCTATCAGAAATCCGATCGCAACAACCGATGATATTGCAAAACTCATTGAACAGGACGCGGTCATATCGCTGCGGCTCATCACGGTTGCCAATTCCGTGACCTACCGCGGTGTTGATAAAGTACAGACCGTGCGTGCTGCTGTGCCGCGGCTGGGGATTAAGCAGACCCAAAGTATTGTTTCAACGATCGCCAATAAAAGCCTCTATACCAGCGCCAACGAACAGTTCATGAGCATGATGGAAAAGCTGTGGCTGCATTCGCTGGCAACTGCCTTTGCGGCACGAGGGTTTGGGGAAAAACTCTTGCACGGGGATGTTGAAAGGCTCTACCTCATGGGGTTGTTTCACGACATCGGCAAAGCGCTCCTGCTGCGGGGCATGGAGATGCTTTTTTCAAAAAAAGAGATTAATGAAACTGAACTGACTAAAGCAATTCAGGAGACACATACTGCTTTTGGCAGTGGGATTTTGAGTACGTGGGGTTTTTCAGAGGATTTTTCTCGTGTTGCCAAAATGCACGACGAAGAAAAATTTTTCCCGACCACACAGAAAGAGATTCTTATCGTGAATCTTGCAAATATGCTGACCAGAAAAATCGGGTTCAGCCTTTTCACTGACGAGGGGCTTGACGTGCAAGGACTTGAATCAGCCCAGCTTCTGGGCATTGATGCTGCCATGATCAGCGCGGTGTGTGAAGACACGACCCGCAAAATGAACGAAACCTCAAATATTTTCTAATACCAGCTCACTGCTCTGACTTAAAGCCCCAGCTGGTCGCTGATCGCGCACATGGCTGCAAGGCTCAGCGTTGCAAAATCCTCGAGGGGGATACCGATCAGCTCGCACTCCCGGATGTGGTCGCGATTCACCGACCGGGCAAACTCCTTCTGTTTCATGCGCTTGATGATTGACTGCGGCTTGACGCTGGAGAGTTTCTTGTCCGGATACACCAGCGCAGTTGCGACAATAAGACCGGTTATGCATTCAGCCGCGGTCAGCGCGTGTTCAAAGAGTTTTGTGCGCTGCATTCCAAGGTTTGCGGCATTGTGAGCCTTGATGGCATTGATAATCTCTTCGCAGACACCACGCTCTTTGAGAATGTCTGCGGTTATCAAACCGTGCCGATCCATCGCGTCTTTGGTTTGGTGATAGTCAAGGTCATGGAGCAGCCCTGCAATTCCCCACATCTCTTCATTTTGCCCAAGCCGCTGTGCAAGCGCCCGCATGATCGCTTCTGTTGCAAGGCAGTGATTGAATAGGTTTTCCTGCGGTATATACTGCCGCAGGAGTGCAAGCGCTTCGTCTCTGGTCATGCCGCAAGGGGGCATTTTTCAGTCTCCCTTCTCTATGGTTTTCTGAGGAGTACGGGAACAGTGATGAAAATACCGGAGCAGACAATAAGCCGAGTTCTGTTCCTGACTTGCGTCAGGCAATGGTCATTCAACTAGGACGGCTGTTACCAGACGCCTCAAGCGACCTACCCGAAAGCTTAGGGCGGGCAACCCTTTAAGGCAGGAATTCTGCCTCGCGCTTTCCTATTTGGTCTTGCTCCGGGTGGGGTTTGCCGAGCTATCCCGGTCACCCGGGATACTGGTGAGCTCTTACCTCGCCTTTTCACCCTTACCGCTGCTTTCGCAGCGGCGGTATGTTTTCTGTGGCACTTTCCTTAGGGTCACCCCCAGTCGCTGTTAGCGACCACCCTGCCCTGTGGAGCTCGGACTTTCCTCTGCGCCCGACATGGAGCGCAGCGACCATTTAGTCTGCTCCGGTATGTAGTAATAGAATAGTTTTTATAAAAGCTGTTGTCAACAGGCGTTATTTCTTTGTCCCCCTGAAACACTATTGTCCAACATGCGAGATTCCTCTGTCCTGCCTTGCAGCACATGCCATGACACTATCCTGTAACATAATCGTTTTATTCTCATTGCAAGGAATCCCCGTGCAGCGGGATGACGAAGCAATCTCATTTTTAGAATTTA
>Ga0209227_1000469_pt1 | contig 34767 bp, 32 predicted proteins | sample YNPBryantNP2012_FD_185815 | JGI IMG/M metagenome (GOLD analysis project Ga0209227, IMG submission 185815) | Anoxygenic and chlorotrophic microbial mat microbial communities from Yellowstone National Park, USA - YNP Bryant NP 2012 (SPAdes)... ...
TCAGATATGTTGACCCTTGTCCGGGTCTGCCGTGTCGCGCGAGGCGCCCGCTTGCGGCAGAGCGTAGACCGAAATTCATTTCGGTCACCGTGTGGGGAGCACGATACTGGGAGTGTTCAACCCTGTCCAATTGGTTCAAACTCTATGGGAACTGCTATATTTCGGTCATCGTGTGAGGCGAGCCATTCCGCGGATCATTTATTCAAAGACCATGAGCCCGCACGAGCGGAGTCATGCCCGACGACGGACAATGGCGGATGGCTTCTCTCCCACTGCCATGCAAGGCGGTCGCCGCATTGGGAGTACGAGAGCGACCGCACCTGTCCGAGGAGGTTCAACCTCTATGAGAACCGCTATAAACCGGCGTGGCAGGTACGACCCTTACTTTACAGAGGACACGGGTAGGTTACCCATCCTGCCCCATGGCGGAAAGGACTGCGCATGGACGAACATCAATCGCCTGTCGAATTGCTTCCAATGCTGGCAGCGATCCTTATCGGTGCGAAACTGGCGGGGCGCCTGAGTCAGCGAATCGGGCTGCCTTCGGTCTTCGGTGAACTGGTGCTTGGGTTGGTGTTGGGTCCGTCGCTGCTCAATCTCATTCATCCCAACGATCCTCTGGCGCTCCTCGCTGAAGTCGGCGTCATTCTGCTGATGTTTCGCGCCGGTCTGGAAACCGATCTGGTGCAGATGCGGCAGGTCGGGCTTGCGGCAACTATCGTTGCGCTTGGCGGCGTGTTGCTGCCGTTTGGCGGCGGGTTCGCGCTTGGACGTATGTTCGGGCTTTCGAATCTTCCAGCGCTGTTCGTCGGCGCGGTGTTGACTGCCACATCGGTGTCGATCTCTGCCGAAGTGCTGCGCGAACTCGGTCATCTGCGCAGCAAGGTGGGCGCGACAATCCTGGGGGCAGCCGTCATCGATGATGTCCTGGGCGTGCTGGTGCTCTCACTGGTGCTGGGGCTGGCAGGAAAGGGAAACCCGCTGGTCGCCATCGGTCAGATGGCGATCTTTTTCCCGGCTGCCTGGTTCATTGGTGACAAACTGCTGCCCCAATTGCGCAAGATCGAGCATCTCGCGGGCGGGCAGGATACGGTGCTGGCGGTGCTCCTCGGACTGGTGATGATCTTCTCGTGGGCAGCTGAAGCACTGGGCAGCGTCGCGGCGATCACCGGCGCCTACCTGCTCGGCATCGTCGTGGCGCGCCACACCGATGAAGAGCACGTGGTGCATCACGGCAGTTCGGCGCTGGCGTATGCCTTCGTCGTGCCGGTCTTCTTCGTGAATATCGGGCTGGAAGCCAACGTGACCTCCCTGGGCGCCGCACCGCTGTTCACGATCTTAATGGTGCTGCTGGCTATTGCCGGAAAAGTCGTCGGATGCGGCGTAGGGGCGCTGACCATGCGCATGTCGCTGCGCGAGGCGATTCAGATCGGCGCCGGGATGACGGCGCGCGGCGAGGTGGCGCTGGTGATGATTGCCGCCGGTCGCGCTGCGGGGCTGGTCAACGATACGCTTTTCACAGCAACGATTGTGATGGCGCTGGTGACGACCCTGATAACGCCGCCGTTGCTGCGCCTGGCATTTGCTCAACGTACTGTGCCGCCTGCGGAAGAGCGCAGCACGGTGATCGAAGCCGCCGAGTGACAACCAGCGCGTTGCCCGGCGCCGGTCAACCGCGTCATCCGCCCACGCGCGCGATCCAGCGCTGCGGTGCGCGGATCTCCTCCATTGTCGGCAGATATTCCGGACCTTCCCAGATACGGTTGGCGAAGCGGGCGCCGCGCGCCGCCACGACTGCCTGGATGAACGCCTCGCCCTGCTGATACTGCGCCAGTTTCAGGTCCATACCGGTCAAACGATTGAACGCTTCCTCGATCAGCGGGCGACGCAACTGGCGCTGGCGTACCCGTGCTTCGATCTGCTGATAACTGGGGAGCAACTGCCCGCCGATGACGTTCATAATGTGGTTGGAATACCCTTCCACCACCGACATCAACGCCTGCATGCGGGTAAAGATCGCCTGTTGCTCAGGTGTCAGCATCAACTCGATCCAGTGTCGGTCGATCGGTTGACCCTGCAACAACCGTTCGATCAATCGCACGATACCGACGCTGAGCATCGCGGCCTGGTCGTTCACCCGACCAATAAATTGACGGAGCAGATCCTGAAAATAATCGCGCACCCAGGGGAATGCTTCGAACTCAAAGACGTGCGTTGTTTCGTGGAGTGCGATCCACATGCGGAAGTCGTCGCCATCGAGACCGAGTTGGGCGCAGATGCGCGTGATGTTCGGCTCAACGAAGTAGAGCGCGCCGCGCAGATCCGGATCGGGCGAGAGCAGACCGAGATCGTACTGACCGAGCACGCGCCGCGCCAGGAACCCGATCAGCGCACCCATCTGCATCCCCAACAGTTGACTGTTGAGTTGCCCGATGAGCAACCCGAACACCCCCTGGCGCGCGCTGATTTCATCGTACAACTCTTCGAGCGGCGCAAAAAGCGACTGAAAGGCGGAGAGGTTGGCTTCGATCCATTCCGTCCGATCAAAGACATAGATGCGTTCGACCGGGTGCGGCAGATTCACCCCCATATATGCGGCGATCAACGGCTCGCTACGCTGCACTAACCGACGATACTGCTCCTGACGCGCAGCGCGATCGATCATCGGCGCCAGGTATGATTGCGAAACCGCGACGCCGACATTGCGCGCCTGCAACCAGTCGATCATCCGTGGACGCGGCATACCGCTGGCAGCGCGGATCATCAGGTATCGCGCCCCCGCACCGGCGACCACTGCCAGCAATAATGCAGCGCCGAGGCGTCGTGACGTTCGGATAGTATGTTCAGGCACAGTTGGCTCCTCTCACTGGGTGAATGCCGGCGGCTTTTGACCGCGCCGTTCGGCAGCGGTGCGCACCATTTCCTTCAGATCATCGTCGGTAATGAGAAATGTCTCGTAACTGGAAGCGCCGATGCCGCGTTGCTCACGCACACGACCCTGCAAGACCACGCCATCCTCGATCTCGATAATGCGCACATCGGTATACCCATGCTCGTCAATAAACAGCCCGATAGCGCGCAGAACATCCTGATAGTCGGTTTTCGCCAGACCACGAAACAGTTTCATCCCAGCCATCTCCCTTTATGCGGCGGCTCCGGTTTGCGCTGATCCCGCATCTGCTGAATAATGTGGCGCAGTTCTTCGTGAGAAAGCACAAAATCTGCCGCTACCCGAATGAACCCCTGCGCGGTACTCTGATAGGTAACGCCGGAAATGATCCATCCCCGATCAAACTCAAGGATAGCGACTTCGTTGAGATGCTGTTGCTGGATGAATTGCCCGAGTGAACGGAGCAGTTCCGGGTAGTCGATGCGTTCATGCTGCATCGTGGTGGTCACTCCTCATAGGCGCCCGCTTCCAAGGCGCAATACACCGCTGGTTAGCGCTGATCTGCAAGCGGGCGAAGCTGTGACAGTTCATTTAACTATCGGGCACAGCGCAGGGCGCGTGAGATGTGACTGGATTTCGCAGAATTGTAACATGCCAATCCCGTGAGAGCAAGAGTTTGCGCGCGGAAGAGCGTTACGATGTGGTTAAGAGTTTGAGGGAATTTTTCTCAGAGACCCTGCGACTCATCGAGTTTGCGCACCAGGCTGAGCGCCGGATCGATGGTCAGCTCGCCATAATCCGGGAAACGCACGACCAGCACCTCTCGCCCCGCTTCGATACGGCTTTCCAGCACTTCACCGTCACCGTAGGGCAGGCAGAAAATACGCTCGCCGGTCGTAAAGCGCGGCTCACTATCGGTCTCAGGCGCCGGTTGTGCGTGCATCTCGCGATGTTTCGACCGTTCACGCTGCTCCCGTTGACGGCGGAGCCGTTCGATCAATGCCGCAGCATCAGTTGGCGCTCCTCCAGAGGGCGTCACCTGCGGTTGCGCTGGCGTTGCCGGCGTCTCCGGCGGGCTCTGGCGACCCGGCGGCGGTTGTGCTGGCGTTGCCGGCGTCTCCGGCGGGCTCTGGCGACCTGGCGGCGGTTGCGCTGGCGTTGCCGGCGTCTCCGGCGGGCTCTGGCGACCTGGCGACGGTTGCGCCGACGCTCGCTTCGCGGCAGACGATCGTGTCGCATCAACCTGCGGTGAAGCGGCAGGGGTGCGCGCCTCTCGTCGCTCTGGCCGGGATTGCGGATCAGCCACCGGCGACCCGGATGCCGTCTTCGATTGCCGACGTTCATCAGACGGCGCAACGGGCGGGGGTGGAGTCACCAGTTCGCTTCGACGCGACGGTTCAAGCGGCGTCCGTCCGAGCAGAGCCAGCAACCAGTCCTGCTCGACCCGGCTCAACGGTTCGAGCAGCGGATCGGAACGGCATGCCAGCGCGACATCGTAGGCGATGGGCAACACGTCCTCAGCATACTGATAGAGCCACTGCGCCAGACCGTTTCCGCCAGGTTGCGCATCGACAAAGAACAACCGCCGCCGCTCATGGTCGTACAGCGGCACCAGATCGGTGAAGGACGCCAGGGCGCGCAATGTCACCGCCGCCGTCAGACACCAGCCGATAAACTGCCCCTGCACCTGAAGTGCAACCGGCAGTTCGAACCAGCACGCTGGTGCAACCCAGCGGCTTTCAAGGGGCGTGTTGAGGGCAACGTCGGCAGGCGATGCGCCAGGGGTCGCCTCACGCCACCCATAGATGGTTTCCTGCACAACCACTCTTCCCCATGCCACGCGCTGATCGCGCAACAATCCACGCTCATCGTACACGTCGCGAATAGTCACGTTCCCGCGACGCAATGGATAGGTGCGCCTTCCACTGGTTTCCAGGCGCAGTGAAATGCTCCCCTCTTCTTCATCCCGCAGCACGACGCGCAACCCGCCGACACCGGGCGGCAGCGCCGCACCCGCATATGCCCATCGCTCGAAAAGGGTCGGATCCAGCCGTTCGCGGATGCGTGGTTGCTCAGAACGCGCCGTAATGGCGCCGCCGCTGGCTGCCAGGATGCTGAACTCGGCATAGGGATCGGCGTCACCGGACGGAATCCAGAGTGGTTCATCGTCGGGCAGTTCGACCAGTTGCCCGCTGGCTGACATCCGTTGAACCACCTCAGCGCATCCCCAGGCATCGACATCCGCAGCCGAGAGCGGGAGTTCACTCGCAGCGCATACCACGTGCTGCGCCAGCACATACGCATTCGCCGACGGCACGGGCCACATCGTCGGCGGACCTTCCAGTATCATCGACACCTGACGCACCAGCGCCTGTTCCTGCGGACGTTCGCCGATTACAGCGATCACTGCCTGATGTCCCGCTGCCAGCAACCTCCTGAATGCGCTGATCGAACCCGGAAAACCGGCGCAGACCAGCACCTGCGCCGGTTCGATCTCCGGTCCGACCGTTACTTCGTCGGTGTCGCCGATGGCAGGCGCCAGCACTGCTCGCTCCAGCGCATCGCACAGCACATGGACCCGATACGACTGCCGCCGCAGCACCGTTGCCAGTTCCACCGTTTCGCGCAGCCACGCGCTGCCTCCCTGCCAGACCGCGACAACCGTGGCGGTGCGTGGACCGTCATCAGCATCGATCACGCGCCAGGATTTGCCGAGCAGCGCGTTCAGCGCAGGCGCGGGGTCATGCACATTGATCAACGATGCCAGAAAGCCGGGGGCAGCGCCATGCGCGACGGCAACCCGATGGGCGCGCATCAGCAGATCGGCCAGGTGGGCGCCAGCAACTCCTGTGTACCGATGCACATCGGGGATCAGGATCAAACTCAACCCGTTCCAGAGCATACCCCAGGCACGCGCGTGATACCGCAATACCCGACCGTGCAGCGCCTCCGGGGTTGCAATAACGATGCGCGCAAATGGGTCAACCTGCTGCGCACCTGTCGTTGTGACCGACGCGCGAAGGTGGGACGGCAACGATTGATTGGCAGATTCGAACGAAACATAGAGCGCGTGTGCGTGCTCGTCGTCGAACGCGAGTACGATGACAGTAGCGCGCGGCGACTCGGCAAGCGTCGCACGCGCCAGCAACTGGAGCGTCGCCGTGACATGGGGGGACGATGAACGTAACGCTGCCAGTTCACCTCGCCGGAGCGCCGCAAGCGCGTGCGCCTGGTGGGGACGGAACGGCTCACCGCTGTATGCCAGCCATGCCTGCGCCAGTTGCGGATCAACCGGCAGGTGACTGATGCGCTCGCCGGGCGCTTCGTCCAGCACGCGCAGCATGATCAGCGGCGTGTTCTCACCCCGTGCGCGTTGCCGCGCAATCGCCTGGATGATGTCACGTATGCTCTGCACGATGAACACCCGAAATCTGGAACATGCGACTGTAGCATATCATCACATCATTCTAGCACACCACGCGGTCAGGAACCGCGCAACAGGCATTCCACCGCCGGATACGGATTCGAGTCGTACATGATAATCGGCGTTGGCACGGTGTCGCCGGTAATCTGACACCGGAGATCGCCAATCTCCGCCACCCCTGCTGCCATCAGGCGCACATCGCGGTCAGCAGCGACCTCGATGGTCGCCTGCCAGGGCAGGACGACGTCACTTCCAACGACCACTTCAGTATCGTCGATTTCGTAGGAGATTTCCGCCTGCGGTTGTGTTCCCTGGACGAAGAGCGTCAATCTGCGGGTCGTCGGCGTCGACGTTGGGGTTGGCGAAGGGGTTGGGGCGTCTGGATCGGGCGTAAGCGTCACGGTCGCCGTTGATCGAGCGGGAGACGCTGTGGCAGTGAGCGTTGCGGTTGGTGAGCTTGCTGTCAGGGTCGGAACGACCGGCGTCGTGCCTGCCGTTGCCGGTACAGATGGGGAGCCTGCCACGGCGGTCGGAACGACCGGCGTCGTGCCTGCCGTTGCCGGTGCGGTTGGAACGGGCGGCGCAGCAGGCATCGTTGACGGCAGCGTGGCAGAGAGCGGGGTCAACGAAGGCGATGGAGATGACATCGGCGCGATCGTCGGCAGAACGGTGGCGGGCGATGGCGTCAGCATTGCTGCGGGCGCAACCGCCGGTGACACCGTCACAGGCGATGGCAGCGGTGTTGCGGAAGGGAATACTTCAGGAGACACGGTTGCCAGCATGGAGGGCGCTGGCGTCACGGGAGAAACGGTTGGCGCTGGAAACGGGGGTGCAGTCGGCGCTGTAACCGGCGCAGATTCGGTTGCGCGCTCAGCAGGAGCAGCGGTCATCGGCGGCAGCGTGGCGACTTCCACTTTCGGGGCTGGAAGAATTCCGCCGAAGCGCACAACCAGAATGATCACGCCGGTGAGAAATGCCAGTGCCGCCAGGATTAATTGCACACTCGGACGCCGTGGCGGGAGCGGGTCCATACGCTATCTTTCCAGTACTATCGGGCGTGGATTGTACCGCGCATCACGGACTGATGTCAACACGTTACGGCGAACGCACCGGGCGGCCCTGTTCGCAGAGCACGAACGATCCGCGCCTTCCAACGCGATAGTCATAGTCGCGGTCGCCAATGCGCAACAGCACCCGGTATCCCTCGATCTGCACCTGTGGGTAGGCAACCCCTGGTTGCGGGCAACCGAGCGATCCGTCGTTCCAGATCACCGCCTCAGCGCCGATCAGACTGATCGCTGCTGGATCGCTGCTGCTCCGCAGCGCCAGGTCATCGATCAGGCGCGTCAGCAGATCGTTGGGCAACACCGCCTGTTCGCCAACCATCGCTGGCGGTGGTTGCAGTGCCGGACCGGGCAACGCCAGCGTGGTAACGTTCGGTGGCGGCGGAACCGGCGTGGCTGCAATGGTCGCCTGTGGCGCGGCAGGCGTCGGTTGTGGCGATGCAGCGGTCGTTGGGCTGGCGGTAGAAGGCGGTTCGATAACCGGCGTCGTCGGAGGTTCGGCTTGTGACGTTCCCGCTTCACCCGTGGGGGACGTGGCAGCAGGCGTTGCCGAAGGTTCAACAACCAGGGGCGTTGCCGGTTCACCCGTAGGCAGCGGTGTGGCAGAAGGCAGCGCCGCAGTTTCACCGGTTGCCGGCGCAGGCGTACCATTCCCTGTTGTGGCGGGCATCCCGCATGCGGCGAGAACAATGACCAGAGCACTCATCAATACCAGTGCACGCATCAGTCACTCCATCGTCAGAGCATCGGAAAAGGGTGGCATCTCTACTCATTCCAACGACAACGCCTCGCTGTTTGTTCCACGTGCACCCCTCATTCCCCCCGCACCCCGCTTCCATAGAATGAATAGCCGAGAGCCGAGAGCCGAGAGCCGAGAGCCGAGAGGAGCGCTGGTCGTCGGGCTGAATGAATAGCCGAGAGCCGAGAGCCGAGAGGAGCGCTGGTCGTCGGGCTGAATGAATAGCCGAGAGCCGAGAGCTGATAGCCGAGAGCCGAGAGGAGCGCTGGTCGTCGGGCTGAATGAATAGCCGAGAGCCGAGAGCCGAGAGCCGAGAGGAGCGCTGGTCGTCGGGCTGAATGAATAGCCGAGAGCCGAGAGCTGATAGCCGAGAGCCGAGAGGAGCGCTGGTCGTCGGGCTAATGGAGATTGAGCATTTATAGCAGTTCTCAGATATGTTGACCCCTGTCCGGGTCTGTCGTGTCACGCGAGGCGCACGCTTTCAGCAGAGCGTAGACCGAAATTCATTTCGGTCATCGTGGAAGGCGAGCCATTCCCATCCATTGACCATTGTTCCTGTCCGCCGTATCGCGCGAGGCGCACGCTTTCAGCAGAGCGTAGACCGAAATTTATTTCGGTCATCGTGTGAGGCGAGCCATTCCCAGGAGCGTTCAACCTTGTCCAACAGGTTCAACCTTTGCGAGAACTGCTGTAATTCTTGAAGTTCATAATCAGGGACGCCTCTCCCTTTCCCGTCTGCCAGGTTATGTCAAACTTCAACTCCCTAGGGGGTGACGCGCAGCGGAGGTCCTGATACGGCGGTCAGGATGTGCATTTCGGGTATGAGCGCTGCCAGAACAAGTTGATAATGCCCCACCTCCGGCAGGTCAGAATCCAGGGTGAATGGCGCCCCGGTTGCGCCTGCTGCAAGTGGCACGCTGGTGGTGTTCAGAATGTGGGTTTCGTGGCTGTCGAGATTGTATGCCAGCAGAAACATACGACTGGAGAGACTCACTGTGCCGGTATCCACTCCTTCGATGCGCACCGTAGCATTGGCGCTCAACCGATATGCGTTGCGCTTGCCGGGTTGCGCCCGAATGAGTTCGATCAGCGGGTTGTCGATGTGCAGGGCAATGTTCGATGGCATCATGTCCGCCGGTGCGACAGTCTCTATGAAGAAGCGTGCAACGCGCTGGTCGTTCCACTCCGGCGGAATCTCGCCGGCAGTGGTGAGGTGTACATCCTGTACTTCACCTTCCTCATCGAGCAGAATGGCAGCAAACAGGATCGATGGTTCTTCGGACAACATGTCTTCACGCTCCTTTGTTTCGGGCATCGGTTGCGATTCTGTGGAGCTGGACAGCGCCAGGTCGCGTGCACGTTCGATCCAGCCCATCCGCACGATCTGCTCTGCCGATCGTCCGGTATGTCGTGCAAGATCTGCCGGTGTGCACGCTGCCAGTGCCGCGAACGTGGAGATGCCAGCAGCATGCAGGCGGCGCGCAATCGCAGGACCGATGCCGGGGATCTGCTGGAGATCATCCTGGTGAAATCGTTCGGCAGCGGGTTCCACCGGTTCCGCAGCGGACGGAACGGCTGTTTCGGGCGCAGGCGCAGCGGGCGGAATAGCCGACCCGGACGGTTCCGCAGCGGGCGGAACGACGGTTTCGGGCGCAGGCGCAGCGGGCGGGATAGCCGACTCAGACAGTTCCGTAGCGGGCGAGACAGCGGTCTCGGACGCAGGCGCAGCGGATGGGAGCGCAACGTCAGCAGCAACAGCACTGGATTCGGGCAGCGCCAGGGTGGCGCCCACAGAAACAGGACCACCCAGCGATTGACGTAACCGTTCGAGGAACCACTCAATGATCGCTTCGTCTGGCAGCCCCGTCCAGACCCTTTCCTGGTCGTGCTCTTCGTGGTAGGCGCGGGTACGCCAGATGAGCCGCCCCTGTTCCACCGGACGCGACTCAATAGCGATGCGAAATGCTGCCCGCTCCTCCCACCCGGCATCGACGCCCCGGACCTCGCTCTCTCCATCGGGCGGATCGTGATCGAACGACAGTCTCTCATGCGCTGCCATAGAGCGTTCCCTCGTTCATTGCAGATGATAATCGCCACGCACGACGCCTACCGGAATGCCCTCGACTTCTTCCGGGACGATCAGATCGGTCGGTGTGCCACGGACGTGGACACGCACGCCGATTATCCCGGCTTGCGGCGGGTCGAGCAGACCAATATCGATGTTGGTGACCGCCGGATGCGTACCGAGGCGCGCGATCAGTTGATCACGCGCTCGCCGCGCCTTTCGCCACCAGGCAGCCGATTGCGAACTCATCGCGCCAGAATCTCCGCCATCTCGCGCTCAACAGTGTGCCACGCTTCGCGCACCGCCGCTTCGGGACGCCGACGATCGGTCACCGGCGGTCGCTCAGTCACAAGTTCAACATCAAGCGCGTCGAGAACGGCGACCATCTCAATCGCCAGCGCCTGTTCCGGATCATCGCTGCCGGCAAAGTGCAACCCGACTGCTGCGCGCGTTTCGGCATCGAGCCACCACGATCCCGAATCGCCCCCCGCGCTGACTTCGCGCTTTCCGGGAGCGGGAACGATGGTCATGACGTGCTGAATGGTGCGCTGCATAGAACCATACCACAGCCGCGCCTGTCCTTCAACTCCGGTAACCACCCCCTCGGTCACGCTGGTGGTTCGTCCGGATTTGGTGACACGCATGCCAAGACGTGGCAACGCCACGCCGGTAACCGGTCCGATGTTCAACTGGTCGTTGATCAACGGGCGATCGCCGGTCAGGGTCGCCACCGCAGCATCGATATTCTGCCGCATGGCATGTCGTGTGGTGGTAGCGACGACGTCATATGGCATACCGCCATCGAGTCGTCCCGGCTGGCAGATCGGCAACCCGGCGGCGACCCAGCGTTCGGCAGCCAGCACGTGCCAGTTACTCAAGATCATCAGATCGCCGGTTGTACGATCCCGCACCAGACCGCCGAGCGTGCCAGCGCTGAAGTCGCGCGCGACTGAAACGCTGATCCCGCCGCGCATTGTGGCAAAGCGTGATCGCGGACTGCCGACAGGCGGCTGCCAGGGGCGCCACCAGGACCAGACGTGTGGCACATAGGCGCCTTCAATCACATCGGTGACAAATTCGCCGATCTGGCGCGGCACTGCTTCGATGCCAGCGCGTTCGAGTTGAGTGCGGGACAGTTTTTGCGGGACGTGAAAGCGGATCGTCGGACGTTCATCGGCAGCTTCGACGCGGATTGGAATGCCGAAATCGACCATATTGACGCGATAGGCGGGATTGTAGAGAAACGCCGGCGCCAGTCGGCGCACCATGAGTCGCGCACGCGCAGCGCGCAGGCGGTCGTCGTCCATAAAAGCCCCCTTCAATCGGGAAGGTAGAGACGTTGCGTTGCAACGTCTCTACGATACATACTGTCGTTACGCCTGCGCCTTACACATACGCATCAAAGCGCACCGGCTGCTCGAAGCGAACGACAAGACCGCTTGGACCGAAGATCGAGGCGTGGATCGAGTCGATCCGCGACGCATACCCGGCGAACGGAACCATGGTGGTGCTCATCGCGGTCAGGATCTGCGCCCGCAGGTTGACCTCATACAATCCCGGCGCGTTCGGCGTCAGCGTGATGGCGTTAAGGATGAAGGGCACAGGCGCCAGGTTGCCATTCACTGTTCCACTCAGCGCTGCATCGTGACTCACCGTGGTGACGTTCGTGGTGTCGTACATGATCCGGTAGGGCAACAACGCGCCGCCGATGATCTGCATCGGCGAAGGCATCGGCGGACCAAACGGGTTGAGGAACAGCACGGTGAAGATCACCACTGACTGACCGACCCGCACAATCGGATTGGGCTTGGGGAAGCCAAGATCAAACGGCGCCGAGAACGGACCGATCGCCAGGATGTCCCACCAGTTGGTCGGCGCGGCGATTTCGGGGCGCCAGCTGGCTTTTGCCTCCTCATACGCTGCTTCGAGTCGCTCCAGGAGCGCTGCCTGCAATTCTTCAACCGCCAGTTCAGCCTTCTCAACCTCCGCACCCTTTGCCGCCACCAGTTCCCGTTTTGCAGTTGCGACTGCCATAGGTTGTACCCCTTTCCTTTCTTTGATCACGTGCATCGTTCACGCGCAAGCCAAGTGTAGCCGGCGCTGCTCACGGCTCGCTTGGCGCCGGCTCAGAAAAAAGTGGGACAATGCACAGATTTTGCTCAGATTCTGGAAGGGGTGGAAAAAAGGCAACAGGAAACAGTCGTGAGCGGCAACCAAACTCACGAAGAACTCACGTCCGGGGGTCCCTATCGATGAGGATGTTATAAGCCAGCCTGTTCCATCCAGCGGATCCAGGGCAACAAAGCGTCGGTGACCGGGATGGGTCCTGGCTCATCGTGGACGACCGGCAACCTGGGGGTGGCGTTCATGCGGAGTGGAGCGGGCATCGTCTGCCGTAGACCGCCGCCGCCGACGTGCAGCGCAGTCGGGTCGCCCTCCGCCAGAATCGTCCGGCGACGCACCGGCGACAGATTGATCAGCAGGCGACGACCACAGTGCGGACACGACCATTCTTCCGCCCCTGACGCGTGCCTGTGACGGAGCTGCAATGTGTGCAGGGGTTGATCCGACATGTGCCTGTTCCTTTCGTGACGATCATTACATTTCTCTTAACCCCAATTATACACAAAAACTGTAACAATGCGAACCGGTGGTATGATGTGCAACCTGAACACGTTGACAACAGGGTTGTGTATCTATGAATCCATCCACGTCTTCGATGACCCCTTCTCGCTTCATGGCGCTGCGCTATCGCGACTTCCGGCTCCTCTGGCTTGGTCAGTTTGTGTCGATCACCGGCACGCAGATGCGCAACGTGGCTATCGCCTGGCAGATCTATCAACTGGCGCGTGTTGACAGCAGCATTCAGCCTGAACTCGCACTCGGTCTGATCGGTCTGGCGCGCGTCGTCCCGCTGGTTGTCACGGCGCTCGTGAGCGGTATGGTCGCAGATCGCGTCGAACGACGCAGCATGCTGATCCTGACTTCGCTGGCAGCGCTTGGGTGCTCAGTTGTACTCGCGTTCGCCGCCGAAACGGAGCGCCCGCCGCTGGCGCTGATCTACGCGATGGTGGCGCTGGCATCGGTGGCAGGTGCGTTCGAGTTGCCAGCGCGTCAGGCGATCATTCCCAATCTCGTGGCGCCGCAGCATCTGCCCAATGCGCTGAGCCTGAATATCGTCGCCTGGCAACTTGCGACCGTGATCGGTCCGGCGTTGTCCGGCATCCTGATCGCGGCGGTTGGGGTTGCACCGGTGTACTGGATCGATGCTGCCAGTTTTCTCGCAGTGGTTGTTGCAGCGCTACTTATGCGCACGCGCAATCTCCCCGCGCGCGCTGAACCGGTCTCGTTGCAGGCGGCGCTGGCAGGGTTGCGCTTCGTCTTTTCGCATCGCCTGATTGCAGCAACGATGCTGCTTGATTTCTTTGCCACGTTCTTTGGCGCTACCGGTGTGTTGCTGCCGGTCTTCGCCGATCAGGCGCTGCGGGTTGGTCCAACCGAACTGGGCTGGATGTATGCAGCGCCATCGGTCGGCGCGGTGATCGCCGCCACGCTGCTGAGCGGCGTGCGCATCCCGCGTCAGGGGATGACGCTCCTGGCGGCAGTGCTGCTCTTTGGCGTATGCGTCGTGATCATCGGCGTGTCGCGCTGGCTGCCGTTGACACTGCTGGCGCTGGCAGGCATGGGCGCGGCGGATACGGTCAGCATGGTGATCCGCGGCACGATCCGTCAGTTACTGACCCCCGATGAGCTGCGCGGAAGAATGGTGGCGGTCACCATGATCTTTTTTGCCGGCGGTCCGCAACTGGGTGAAACCAATGCCGGGTTTATCGCCAGTCTCATCGGCGCGCCTGCAGCAGTGGCGATCGGCGGTGCGGCGTGTATCGTCATGGTGATCGGGACGGCGCTCAAGGTTCGTGAGTTGCGCCAGTATGACGGTCCGTGAGCGTTTGACGAGCGGCGGATCATGTCGCTATACTACACACGTACAGGTCTGTTCCAGCATAAGGAAACCGGAGTGACTCACCACGATAACCAATGGCGAGATGTTGATCCTGCGTCGATCGATCCGGCGTGGCTGTTGAATGAGTTGAAGCAGGCGCATCTGACGATCCGCGCCCTGTTGCGCCAGCTCAGCAAGGAACAGGACCGCCATGCCGAGATCGCGCGTGCGTACAATAAAACGGTTGCCAACCTGGTTGAGATCACGCGCGAGAATGCGGTGTTGGAGCGCGAACGCGATATGTGGAAGGCGCGCGCCGAGAGTGCGATGCGCGAGCAGGCGGAATGCAGGATTGGCGCCTTTCCCTTTTCGCTCACCGCAGCCGAGATCAGCGCCATCCGCAAGGCGATGGCGCGGCTCCATCACCCCGACGCTGGCGGTGACGCCGAGCGTATGAAGCTCTGGAATGCCGCACTCGATCCGCTTGAGGAGCGGCTCTCCTCCTGAACCGCTCCCCTTCCTCCTCTTCTGTCTACCTGACGACAAATGATGCCACACCGCTCAGACGACTGCGTGTGCCGTGCGCCACGATCTGATAGGTTCCCGGCGTCAGGTCGGATGGGCGATACGACAGCCACACTCGACCTGACGGATCGGCGGCTGATGCCACATCGAGCGGTTTGACGCCGCGAGGTGTGTTGAGCCATGTCACAACATTCTCGCCTGGCACGAAGCGGTCGCTGAAAAAGGTGCGCGTCTCGTTTGCCGATCCCTGCACCGGCTCGACGATCAACCAGACGAAGGGGGCAGTGTCGTTGCCGCCGCCGACCAGCACCGGCGCCCAGTTGCCACGTCCATTTCCACCACGATTCTCATCAGACCAGCGGAACGTGGAACGCACATCAATGACGGTTGTGTCCGTCAACCGGTCGTTGACCCTGAAATCGATGAAGCCACTGCGCATCTTGCCGCCGCCGAGACGACCGAAGGTCATTGTCAGTTGGGTCGGCGTCAATTCGCTCACCCAGTCGCCTGCGCTACGGTCGAACCGGCTGGCAATTGGCAGAATGTTGAATGAGCGATTTTCTGCATTCCCGTGCGCTTTTGCCTCTCATCCCCCCACCTCTCAAGTGTAGAGTTTTTGGGAGAGATGAGCGACGTTCTGCATTCCCGCGCGCCGTTGCCCCTCATCCCCCCTGCCCCCTTCTCCCACACGGGGAGAAGGGGGAGTCTTGGCGTCCTGATGGCTGAAACGGGAGATGGCACGCAGGGGCTTGCCAAAAAATCTACCCCTGTGAGCATCCCCCCACCCCCCTTCTCCCATTCAAGGGCGGACAGAAAATATGTGCGATACACATTTCGAGCAGCATCAGAACGCCGTAGCGGGCAGGTTTGGAACCCGCCCCTACCGATGCAGCGCGTAGAGGCGGACGGAATGGCGGATTGCGCATTGCAATGCTGGAAAACGTATCTTTGCTCAAATGTTCTGTCCGCCCTTAAACCTTCTCCCACAAGGGGAGAAGGGGGAGTCTGGACGTCCTGAAGCCCGAAACGAGAGAAGAAACGCAAGTGCTTCCCAAAAAACCTGCCCCTGTAAGCTCCTGTCAGGATTAGAACTGTCATGTACAGGGTTTCGGGTATACTAGGGAAGAAAGCCGTGCTGTGTATGAGGATGCCTATGAACCGCCAACGAGCCAGCGGTATTCTGCTCCATCCAACGTCGCTTCCGTCGCGGTGGGGTATTGGCGACCTGGGTGATGGAGCATACGACTTTGCCGATCTTCTTGCCGCCGCAGGTCAGCGTATCTGGCAGGTGATGCCGCTGGGTCCGACCGGCTACGGCGACTCGCCGTACCAGAGTTTCTCTGCGTTTGCCGGCAATCCCCTGCTGATCAACTTCGACATCCTGCTCGAAGAGATGTTGCTCACGCCGTCGGACCTGGCTGATGCGCCGATTCTGCCGGATACATCGGTGAATTATGGCGCAGTCATTCCGTTCAAGAACCAGATCCTGCGCCGCGCATTCGCGCGATTCCGCGAAGGATATGCCGACCATCTGCGCGCCGATTTCGAGGCGTTCTGTGAAGCCCAGGCATCCTGGCTCGACGACTACGCCCTCTTTGCCGCATTGAAGAGCGCCAACGGCGGCGGTCCGTGGTCCGACTGGGAACCAGACCTGCGCAGACGCGACCCGGCGGCGCTCGCTGCCGCGCGTCGCGCGTATGCCGACGAAATCGCCTATCAGCGTTTCATCCAGTACCTCTTTTTCGACCAGTGGCTTGCGCTGAAGAAGTATGTCAACGATCTGGGGATCCAGATCATGGGAGACATTCCGATCTTCGTCGCCTACGACAGCGCCGATGTCTGGGCGCATCCTGAGTTGTTCTTCCTCGACGATGAGGGGCGACCGACGGTTGTAGCCGGCGTACCGCCGGATTACTTCAGCGCAACCGGGCAGTTGTGGGGGAATCCGTTGTATCGCTGGGACGTGCTGAAAGAACGCGGCTACGACTGGTGGATCGAACGGTTCCGCACCACGCTCACGCTGGTCGATATTGTGCGTCTCGATCATTTCCGTGGCTTTGCTGCCTACTGGGAAGTGCCTGCCGATGAGGAGACGGCAGTCAATGGTCGCTGGGCGCCAGGACCCGGCGCCGATTTCTTCGAGGCAGTCGAACGGGCGCTTGGCACGTTGCCGATTGTGGCGGAAGACCTGGGAGTCATTACGCCCGACGTCGAAGCGCTGCGTGATCGGTTCGGCTTCCCAGGTATGCGGGTTTTGCAGTTCGCCTTTGGCGGCAAAGCCGATCAACCCTACCTGCCGCACAACCACATTCAACGCTGCGTGGTCTACACCGGCACGCACGATAACGACACGACGCCTGGCTGGTGGCGCACCATTTCGGATCAGGAGCGTCGCCACGTTCAGCTCTACCTGGGGCGCAGCGGCGAAGACATTGCGTGGGATTTCATCCGCGCTGCGCTGTCATCGGTGGCGGATACCGCCATTATTCCTCTGCAGGATGTCCTGTCGCTGGGAAGCGAGGCGCGGATGAACACACCCGGACGACCGGGCGGAAACTGGACGTGGCGCTTTGGATTGCACCAGTTGACACCGGCGGTCATCTCACGTCTGCGTGAACTCACCATCCTCTACGGGCGGTACGTCGAGCCGGAACCGAAGCAAAAAAGCGAGGAGGATGTTGTCGAACATTGAAGGGGGCGCCATCACATCATCCCCAGCCAGCGCACGCTGACCGGTCGTTCGCCGAGACCCTCTGCGTGGATGACCTGTTCATCGCCGGGCATCAGATCGAGATAGTTATCGCTCCAGGCGACGCCATCGCCAGCAGAGAGCACGACCCCTTTCGCAGGGCGCGCAGCGCGTATGTGCAGATAATCGCCAGGCGCCAGGTCGAGCACAATCACCGGATCGGGGAGGGTCAGATACTTGAATGGTTCGGGCCAGAGCGATGCACGCGCCACGATCCTGTCATTCACAATCAGGCGTGCATCGAAAATGAGCGCTGATCCGGGATCGAAGCCAAACTGCCCCAGTTCGGTCGTGCGATTGGGAGGAAGTGAGACGCTCAATTTTTCGAGCGCCACCAGATCACCGCCGAGAGTCCAGGTACGCAGTTCAACCTCGACATCCGCCGCTGCTATGGTTCCATTCACCACCCACAGTTCAACACTATCGGCGGTGCGCGACAGACCGGGCGTGATCGGCGCGAGCGCCCGCCGCACAGCATAGAGCGCTGGTTTGGGGCGCAGGTAGTAATCGATCATCGACCAGCTGATGACGGGCCAGCAATCGTTGAGTTGCCAGACCAGCGCGCCTGCGGTGGCGTAGCGTCCCGGACCGCCCCACCGTCGTCGCCAGGCGCGGATTGCCGTTGTCAGCGCCTCCGCCTGCACCAGTTGCGTCGCATAGATATACCCGTCCAGGTCAGGCGGAATGCGGACATTATCGTTCAGGTAAACCGCCAGGCGCCGTGGACCATCGGCGGCTTTATTGTGATGATCGAGCGTGCGGCTCTGCGGATAGCGTTCTGCTGGCGGTGCAAATGCTTCGATGGTGGCGCGATCAGGAAACGCCTGCATCCCGAATTCGCTGACAAAACGCCCGTGGTAGGCTGCATATGCCTGGTACGGCGCAACAGGTCCGTGCCAGATCTCCCAGGTATGCCGGTCGCCAGAGGTCTGATCGCTGCCATCCGCGCCGCCATACGGACTTCCGGGCCAGTAGGGGCGGGTTGGATCGAGATCGGCGCAGATAGCGGGCAGTAGTCGCTCGTAGAGCACCCGCGCCGGGAAGCGGTCAGCATTCTCTTCAGGGGTGAGGTTGGGATCATAGCGACCGGTAGCGGCGCCGATCTGATAATCTTCGTTATTCCCGCACCAGAGCGCCAGACACGGATGATGCCGCAGGCGACGCACCTGCGCTTCGGCTTCGGCGCGCACACTATCGCGGAACCAGCCAGGAGCGGGATAGATGCCGCAGGCGAACATGAAATCCTGCCACACCAGCAACCCCAACTCGTCACAGGCATCGTAGAACGCATCGTGCTCATAGATGCCGCCGCCCCAGACGCGCAGCATGACCATGTTCGCCGCGGCTGCCTGCTCGCACCAGGCACGATAGCGCTCCGGCGTGATGCGCGTCACGAAACTGTCGGCAGGGATCCAGTTCGCTCCGCCACAGAAGATCGGCACATTGTTGACCTCAAACAGGAAGGTCGTGCCGGGTTCCCCTTCGAGTGGATCCTGCACCAGGCGCAACCGTCGCAGACCGAGGCGCAATTCACGCCGGTCGAGGATGTCGTTGTTGCGCTGGAGGGTGACAACCAGGCGATACAGCGGCTGATCGCCATAACCGTTGGGCCACCAGAGGCGTGGCGCAAAGACGACCAGATCGGTGCTGCCCCTGCCGTCAACAACCGGCAGAGTGACCGAGGCGACCGGCGCACCATCAGGATCGAAGAGATCGACCTGTACCATCAGACTGGCGAAGAAGAGTGCCAGTTCCTGGGCATTGCGCGCAATCGCGCTCCCCGCTTCGACATCAATCTTCACCGGGATCGTCGCCACCCGGAGATCGGGCGTCACCTCGATCGGGCAGTGGAGGTCGGCAATCCGGGCAGTGAACACTTCCAGACGAATCGGACGCCAGGGACCCACGGTCAGCAGCGTTGGACCCCAATCCCAACCATAGTGATACTGCGCCTTGCGTACATAGAGGCGGCTGCTATCGCCATTCCAGAGCGGCAGTGCGCCACCTTCGGCTTCACGCGCCCGCCCGCGCCGCAGTGCCGACTCGAACAACAGGATCAACCGATTGTGACCCGTCTGGATCAGGCGCGTCACCTCGATACGGCGTGGAACAAACATATTATCGCCGGACAGCACCATCACATCATCGAACCAGACCTTTGCGAAGGTGTCGAGACCATCGAAGCAGAGCGTCGCCGTTTCGTCGGGCGCGAGATCATCGGCGATCTCAACATCGCAGCGGTACAACCAGTCAACCTCGCCGACCCACTGCGCTGCGCGTTCATTCAGCCCCTCGAAGGGATCGGGCAGCAAACCGGCAGCGATCAGATCGTGGTGCACGACGCCGGGGACAGTCGCCGGTATCCATCCATCATCTTCATCGATCTGCGTGGCAAGGTCGCGTGATGGATCGCGCTGCCTGAGTTGCCAGCCACTGGAAAGCATGATCTGCCGCATCAATCTCCTCCGATACATACATCGACCCAGACGAATCGAGCGGACTGTCGTGATTGTTGTGCAGTCGCGCGATATAACTCGTCTGGGTCGATAACCGACGTTTTCTCACAACCGGAACGCACGCAGTTCGGCGCGTCGGTCTGTCAACCATTACTGTTCGAGATCTGCCAGCAGGCGCAGATAATCCAGGGTCTTGTGCACATGGGCGACACTCGCCTCTGAAGACCCGGCAGGAAAGTGCGCCTCAATCGCCTGGATTGCTTCACGAACCGGCTCTGATCCTTTCAGCAATGCCAGTGTCCCAAGGTCTTCCAGCACATAGCCGCCAGCATCACGGTGGAAACTGATCCGACAGCCATAGGACGACTTGAGTGCATCGAGGTCGTGCTTGAGCGCCGCCACTGCCGCCGACGGGTATCCTTCGGCGCCGAGTTCCTGCTGCACGGCTTCAATCAGGTCCTCAGTCGATGCCGGACCGCGCAGCAACAGGCGCGCAATAAACAGGCGTCGTCGGAATGTCAGTTGCGAACTTCGCTTGATGCCGCCGCGTCGTTGTGTCATGATCCTTCCTTTCAGCAGGCTACATCGCAGGCTAGAGTATAGCACAAAAGTATAGCATAGATAAAAAGTAATGGTGTTCGGAGACATCCATTTTGGATGTGCATACGTATAGTCAGATGCAAGCGCTTGCGTTCCCTGGCAATCGAAGTGAAGAAGGAAGAAAGAAAGGGAGGACGCCCGACGTGATTCGCCGATCGCTCACTATGGTTGTTGCACTCGTCGCAGTTGCGCTTGCATCGCTCATCTCGCTCGCACCCGCACAGGCTGCAGGCAGTGCAAAGGTGTATGTCGTCCATGGCATCCCTGGTCGTGATCTCGGTCTTCAGCCCAGCCTGCCGGTTGATGTGTCGGTTAATGGAGCATGCGCATTGACGCGCTTCAAGTACACCGATACCGTTGGTCCGATTGAACTGCCTGCCGGTTCATACGACATTCAGATCCATCTTTCGCCGTCGCTGTCCACGCCCCCGTGCAGCGGTCCGGTCGCCGTCGCGGCAACGGTTCCGTTCGCTGCCGGTGAGAACGCGACGATTGTCGCCCATCTGACCGAAGCGGGCGCTCCAACCGCATCGAAGTTCATAAACGACGTGACGCCGGCAAGCTCCGGCAATGGCCGGATTGTGGCACGCCACACGGCGCCGCTGCCTCCTGTTGACCTGATCGTCAAGACGTTTTCGTCCTCTGCGGCTCTGGCGGTGATTCCGAATGTCGCCAACGGTGATCAGGTGGCGGCGGAACTGCCGGTTAACACCCGTTTCCGGGTGCAGCTTGCACTGGCAGGCACGACCGATCCGGTTCGCGTGAGCAGTGTGAAGGCGCGTCCGGGTGAGACGGTGATCTACCACGCGGTTGGGTCGATCCGCAAGAACACATTCACGCTGATCGAACTGCGCGTTCAACAGTAGAACGGACGAATCTGGGCGAGGCGCTGCAACGCAGCGCCTCTTCTCTTCTTTCCTGCTCCAGGAGAGTCCAGCTTCGATACGCACGCTGCTCCCGAACCCCCGCGCCCAGGGCGCTTATATGGACTTTAAAGAAGTAATCCGCCATAGTCCGCGCAGGCGGGCTTCGCCCTGGAGAGCCGAGGGCTGTTCGCAGCCGATAGGCGATAGCCGATAGGCGCTGGTTGATAGGGTCACCGTTGGAGTGCGCGTTCCGTGCGGGCGGGCTTTGCCCCGGAAGCCGGAAGAGCACACGGATCGGCACGGATACGACGGATCAGCACGGATGACGTTTTGTCGGGAATAGCCCGCGCAGGCGGGCTTCGCCCTGCATAGCCGAGGGCTTCAGCCCGACGGCAAGAGCGAATGCCGGATTTATTTCTCAATCTCCATCAGCCCGACGGCATGAGGCGCATACCGGATTAAGTTCTCAATCTCCGTATGATACCCCCAGATGATCGAGCAGAAACGCATACTCGAATGCTGTGTCGCGCAAGCGATCATAGCGACCGGAAGGACCGGCATGCCCGGCAGTCATTTCGGTCTTCAGCAATACCGGTGCATCGCTGGTTTTGACCTCGCGTAGTTTTGCCACCCATTTGGCAGGTTCCCAGTACTGCACACGTGGATCGTGCAAACCGGCAGTCGCCAGGATTGCCGGGTATGCACGCGGCGTGGCGTTGTCGTAGGGAGAATAGGACTTCATGTATGCGTACTGTTCTGCAATCGCCGGGTTTCCCCATTCTTCGAACTCGATTGCCGTCAGCGGGATCGACGGATCGAGCATGGTGTTGATCACATCGACGAACGGAACATCGGCGATCACGCACCGCATCAGGTCTGGTCGCATCGTTGTGACTGCGCCCACCAGCAAACCGCCGGCGCTGCGTCCCATGATGGCGAGTCGCTCCGGCGTGGTGTATCCCTCGCCAATCAGATATTCGGCGCAGGCAATGAAATCGGTGAAGGTGTTGCGCTTGTTCAACATCTTGCCCGCCTCGTACCATGCGCGTCCCAACTCTCCACCGCCGCGAACGTGGGCGATTGCAAAGATAACGCCGCGATCCAGCAGGCTGATCCGTTCGAGCGAGAAACGCGGATCGGTGGTGGCGCCATACGAACCGTAGCCGTAGAGCAGCAGTGGCGCTGGACGCTTCACATCGGCGCGATAGACGATGGAGATCGGCACACGGACGCCGTCGCTCGCGGTCGCCCACAGGCGTTCGCTGCGGTAGCGCGACGGATCGTAGCCGGGGATGTTGTCGCGCTTCACCAACCGCAGGACACGCGAGGTCATATCGTAGTCATAGATGGTGCGCGGCTGGGTGAGCGACATAACGTGGAGCCGCAAAACAGGGGTATCAAACTCCAGGTTTGGTTCCCACAGCGCATCTCTGTCCCACGGTTGCAGGGTGTAGACCTGTTCCGGGAATGTCAGCAGGTGCGCTTCGCCAGTGCGCAGATCGATAATCTCGACGCGCTCCCGGGCATCGGCGCGTTCGTATGCTACCAGATGATCGGCAAAGAGCGCTATGTCATCGATCATCACATCGTTGCGGTGCGGGATGATTTCTTCCATCCGCTCCGGGCGCACATCATCGACCGGGGCGCGCAGGACGCGGAAGTTCAGCGCGCTGTCGTTGGTCAGAAAATAAAAATGGTCGCCGCAGTGATGCACCGTATACTCAACCTGATGGCGACGCGGCAGAAGCATGCGTGGTGCGCGCGTCGGTTCATCAGCCGGAATCACACGCACTTCCGAGGTTGTGTTGCTGTGCGATGTCACCAGGATATATGCCCGGCTCCGGGTCAGGGAAACGTCGACGTGAAAGAGATGATCCGTCTCTTCGTACACCAGTGTGTCCGCTTCTGGATCGCTCCCGATGGTATGGCGATAGACGCGATAGGGACGTCTGGCATCATCGAGGGTGGTGTAGAACAGGTGCTGTCCATCGCTGCTCCAGGCGACACCATAGTAGGTATTGGGAATCGGTCGATCCAGCAGCGCACCGGTTATCAGATCTTTGATGAAAAGCGTGTACGTTTCCGATCCATTCACATCGACCGACCAGGCGAGCAGGCGTCCATCGTGCGTTGGTCGAAAGACCCCGATCCGGGTAAAGGCGTGCCCTTCCGCCAGTGTGTTGATATCGAGGAGGATCTCTTCTTGCGCGTTGTGAACGGGGCGACGGTACACAATCGGGTATTGTCGCCCCGCCTGAGTACGCGTGAAGTACACGAACGGTCCGTAGCGATCAGGAACGCTTTCATCCTCCTCGCGCAATCTGCTGCGCATCTCACGGTACAGGCGCTCACGCAGCCCGGCAGTGTGCGCCGTCATCTCTTCCGTGTAGCGGTTTTCGGCTTCAAGATGGGCGATTACCTCCGGGTTGTCGCGCTCGCGCATCCAGAAGTAGTGGTCGATCACCTGATCGCCGTGGATAGAGACCACGTGCGGTCGCCTGGGTGGAACAGGAGGTGTCGGCATAGTCTTTCCTTGTCACGTATGATGGTGCAAAGATTATCGATTATCGGCTATCGGCTATCGGCTATCAGCTATCAGCTATCGGCTATCGGCTATCGGCTATCAGCTATCAGCTATCGCTGAGAATCTGGCGGAGTTCATCGTCGATCGGCGGACGAGCGCCGCTGCGCTGCGCCACCCACGCCCCGATCCGGTTGGCAAAACGCGCAGCGCCGACCGCGTCGCCGGTGGTCAGGTAACACGCCAGAAATGCGCCGTTGAAGGCGTCGCCCGCACCGGTCGTGTCAACCGGCGTACCGATCACCTGCGCGGGAACATGTGCTCTCAAGGTGTGCGTCATAATAAAGCATCCATCCCGATCCAGCTTGAGCGCTACCAGCGCGCCGGGGAAACGTTCGCGCAGCGCTGCCGCGATTGCCTGCGGCTCGCGTTCACCGGTTAGCGCTTCTCCCTCGTCGCGGTTGGGGAACAGCATGTCCACCGGCAGATCGGCAGTGATCCGGTCGAACTGATCGTGCCCGATCTCGCGGATGATCTGGTACGATGCCGGGTCGAACGAAATAGTGGCGCCGGATGCGCCAGCGATGCGTGCAGCATGCAGGGCGGCAGCGCGCGGCGGGTCGCTGAAGAGCGACCATCCGGTGACATGGAGGTGGCTGCACGAGCGCAATACGCCTTCTGGCGTCATATCCGGCATGAGTTGATGATCTGCGCCACGGTTGGTCACCATACTTCGCTGTCCGGCACGATCGATCAACGCCAGAACCACGCCGGTTTCACTGTGGCGCAGCCGAACAATGTGCGTTTCGACCCCCTCGTGTTGCAGGTCGGCAGCGATGAGATCGCCGAACACATCCGCACCCAGCGCGCCGATGAATCCGGCAGGCACACCGCAGCGCGCAACCCATGCAGCCACATTTGCCGCTGATCCCCCCGGCGCGAGTTTGATGCTGCCGGTAGTGTCGCCGCCGGGGAGCAGCAGTCCGTCCGGCTTTACCAGAACATCCCATACCAGATCGCCAATGGCGATGATCATGGTCATGGTCATATCGCTTCTCTTCAGAAACCCGATTGATGCCGGCTGCACACCGGGTGTTCGCCTGTCCAACCGATCATATCACACGTGCTCCTGCAGGAAGGTCATATCACCACAGCGACGTAGCGAGCGAGGAATGGAAACCTCTGCACGCCCGGCGTCTCGGCGGTGCGTTGTTGTTGCAGCAGGGTCATATCTCGCAAAGATCTCGACGTTGTTTCATTCGGTGACGCGGTTCTATTGACGTCATACGAGGACTCGCCTATCATTGCGGGCGCTTACCGGAGAAGCAAGGAGAAACGCCCATATGCCAATCGACCCGCCTTTTCCTGCGCTGGACGATGTGATGTTGCGGATCGGCGAAGCAGGACGACGGATGGCAGAAATTGGCGCCAGTGAAGGCGCTGCTGGCAATATATCGGTGTATATCGGCTGGCCACTCGAGGTTCAACCGACCTTTCCGCTTGTTGAGGAGATCGACCTGCCGGTTGCAGCGCCCGCGCTGGCTGGCGGGGTGATCCTGGTCACCGGATCGGGGAGACGGTTGCGCGAAGTGTACGACCATCCGACCGATAATCTCGGCGTGGTGCAGATAACCCCTGACGGAACGCACGCCAGACTGTACACCGCTCCCACACGCCTGTTCACCCGCCTTACCAGCGAACTCAACTCGCACCTCGCCGTGCATAACGATCAGGTCGCTGCCACCGGCACAAACTACAGTGCGCTGGTGCATGCGCAACCGCTGCACCTGACCTATCTCAGCCACATCCCGCGTTACCGCGATCCCGTCGAACTGAACCGCCGCTTATTCCGCTGGCAACCGGAGATGATCATGGCATTCCCGCAGGGAGTCGCAGTATTGCCGTTCATTATTCCTGGATCGACGGAACTGATGACAGCGACAGTGGCGGCGCTGCGGAACCATCGCCTGGTCCTCTGGAGCAAACATGGGGTCATGGCGCGATCCGAAGTTTCGGTAAAGCGCGCTGCTGACCTGATTGAATACCTGGAAACCAGCGCTCGCTATGAAGTGCTCAACCTGAGCGCCGGTGAACCTGCCGATGGACTGCAACCGGATGAAATACGCGCTATTGCCCATGCCATCGGTGTGAGTCAGACCATGTTCTGACGTTCGGGAGGGAACGTGGTATCATGCAGGTATGTCCAGCACGCTGCTTGCACTCACCGATGCCGGTCTGTATTGTCCGACCGGTGATTTCTACATCGACCCGTGGCAACCGGTTGCACGCGCCGTCATTACGCATGCACACAGCGATCACGCCCGCCCCGGCAGCGCAGCCTACCTGGCGACGCACGATAGTGAGCGGGTGCTGCGTACCCGCCTCGGCACGGATGCACATATCGAAACCCTCGCCTACGGAGAGATCGTCTCGATCAACGGCGTCGATGTCTCATTCCATCCAGCCGGTCACATATTGGGATCAGCGCAGGTGCGCGTGGCGTATCGCGGCGAGATATGGGTCGTCAGCGGAGATTACAAGACCGATCCTGATGTGACGTGTGCGCCATTCGAGCCGGTGCGCTGTCACACCTTCATGACCGAGTCAACATTTGGGTTGCCGATCTATCGCTGGCCGCCACAAGCCAGCGTTCTGGCGCAGATCAACGAATGGTGGCGCCGCAACCAGGAAGCGGGACGAGCCAGCATTCTGTATGCCTATGCGCTCGGCAAAGCACAGCGCCTGATCGCCGGACTCGATCCGACCATCGGACCGATCTTCGTCCATGGGGCGCTCGTCCGCATCACAGAAGACTACCGCGCCAGCGGCGTTGCGCTGCCGCCGGTGCAGTACGTTGGCGATGCACCGCGCGGGTTCGACTGGTCGCAGGCGCTGATTCTGGCGCCGCCTTCAGCCCACGGCACCCCATGGGTACGCCGGTTCGGTCCTTTCTCCACCGGTTTCGCATCCGGTTGGATGCGCATTCGTGGAACACGCCGCCGGCGTGCAATCGACCGTGGCTTTGTGCTCTCCGACCATGCTGACTGGCCCGGTTTGCTGGCGGCAATTGACGCCACCGGGGCGGAAAGGGTATGGGTCACGCACGGCTACGCTGCGGTGCTGGTGCGCTGGCTTCAGGAGCAGGGACGCGATGCAGCCGTTCTCCAGACACGTTTTGAGGGTGAGGTTGGGGAATAAGCAGTGCCGCCCAAGCGTGACGGAGAACCAAAAACCTGTATTTATGCACACATTTGCACAACTCTACGCCACACTCGATGAAACCACCCGAACCAGCGTGAAAATCGAGGCGCTGGCGAACTATTTTGAGCATGCAGACCCGGCTGATGCGACATGGGCAATCTTCTTCCTCATTGGTCGCCGACCCCGTCAGGCGGTTCCGCTGCCGGCATTGCGCGCCTGGGCAATCGACGCCGCCAGTATTCCCGACTGGCTCTTCGGCGAGTGTTACGATGCCGTCGGCGACTTTGCCGAGACGGTCACGCTGCTCCTGCCGGAGCCAGACGAGTGGACGGCGGACGTCGACCGTTCCGTTCTGCCGTTTGAAGGACCACAACCACTCCACTGCTGGGTTGAGGAGGTGCTGTTGCCGCTGCGAGACCAGGATGAAATGGTGCAGCGCGCCATTGTGCGTGCGGTGTGGGCAACGCTTGGCGGAACAGAACGCTTTGTATGGAACAAATTGATCACCGGTGCATTTCGGGTTGGCGTCTCGCAGCAACTGGTGGTGCGCGCGCTTGCCCGTGTCAGTGGCGTCGATCCGTCCACGATTGCGCATCGTCTGATGGGTGAATGGCGTCCGTCGGAGGCATTCTACCGGACGCTCCTGGCGCGTGACACAACCGACGCCGATGTGAGTCGGCCCTACCCGTTCTGTCTGGCGCACCCGCTCGATACCGATCCCGAAACCCTTGGACCGGTCGATGAATGGCAGGCGGAGTGGAAATGGGACGGCATCCGGAGTCAGTTGATCCGCCGTGCCGGGCGGACATTTCTCTGGTCGCGCGGCGAGGAACTGATCACCGACCGTTTTCCTGAGATTGCCGCATCGAGTGCGCTGCTTCCCGATGGCGTCGTTCTCGATGGCGAAGTATTGCCGTGGAAGGATGGCGCGGTGCTATCCTTCGCGCAATTGCAGCGTCGGATTGGACGCAAGAACCTGACGAAGGCTATCCTGGACGAAGCGCCGGTTGCATTGCTGGTATACGATCTGCTCGAACTCAACGGCGTCGATGTGCGGGATCGCCCGCTGGAGTGGCGCCGGACAGAACTCGAGCGTCTGATCGCAACCTGCGCTCCCTCACGTCCGACGTTGCTGATCTCCCCGGTCGTCACTGCGGCAGACTGGGACGATCTTGCGGCGCAGTGGGCCACATCGCGCGAACGCAATGTCGAAGGTCTGATGCTCAAGCGTCGCAGTTCACCGTACCGCGTCGGGCGGGTGCGCGGCGACTGGTGGAAGTGGAAAGTCGCACCCTACACCATCGATGCGGTGCTGATCTACGCGCAGCGCGGCAGCGGTAAACGCGCCAGTCTCTACACCGACTACACCTTCGCCGTGTGGGACGGCGACCGGTTGACGCCGTTCGCCAAAGCGTATTCGGGGCTGACCGACGAGGAGATCCGGCAGGTTGACGCATTCGTAAGACGCAATACGCTGGAAAAGTTCGGACCGGTGCGCACCGTCACGCCAGAACTGGTCTTTGAGCTGGCATTCGAAGGTATTCAGCGCTCGAATCGCCACAAATCGGGGATAGCGGTGCGCTTCCCGCGCATCCTGCGCTGGCGACGCGATAAGCGTCCCACTGACGCCAATACCCTGGAACAGGTGCGCGCTATGTTGCCAGAGGAACCATGAAACTTTTCTACTCCGACACCTTCGTCCTGCCCCTGCCGGAAGGTCATCGCTTCCCGATAGCAAAATACGCCATGCTACGCGAACGGGCGGCTGCCGAAGGTCTGGGTGAGTTAATCGTTCCCGCAGCCGCCGACGACCAGGACATTCTGCGGGCGCACACCGCCGATTACCTGCACCGCATCCAGATCGGCGCGATGAGCGACCGCGAGATGCGGCAGATCGGGTTTCCCTGGTCGCCGCACCTGGTCGAGCGTTCACGCCGTTCGGTTGGCGCAACGATTGCCGCCTGTCGCACTGCGTTGAGTGGCGATGGAATCGCGGCAAGCCTGGCGGGCGGCACCCATCACGCCTTCGCCGACCACGGCGAGGGGTACTGCGTCTTCAACGACAGTGTGATCGCCGCCCGCGTCATGCAGGCGGAAGGACGTGTCCGGCGCGTCGTTATCATCGACTGTGATGTGCATCAGGGGAATGGGATCGCAGCCATCCTCGCCGGTGACGAGACGATCTTCTCCTTTTCCATCCACGGCGCGAAGAACTATCCCTTTCGCAAGGAGCGCAGCAATCTCGACATCGCGCTGGAGGACGGAACCGATGACGCGGCGTACCTGGCGGCGCTGGAGCAGGGTTTGGATCACGCAATCGAGCAGAGTTGCGCCGATCTCGCAATTTACCTGGCAGGCGCCGACCCCTACGAGGATGATCGGCTTGGACGCCTGAAGGTAACAAAAATGGGGCTGCTGGAGCGTGACCGGATGGTTCTGGAAGCCTGTCGCAGTGCGGGCATTCCGGTAGCGATCACTATGGCGGGCGGCTATGCCCGCAACATCGCCGACACGGTCGACATCCATGCCAGCACACTACGCCTGGCAAACGCCATCGGCGGAGGGTAAGAGGAGAGTGTACCTGTCTGCACATGTCCAGCCGGAGTGCGGGCAACATTCCCCTGACACTGCTGTTCGCGGTCTTCCCGAAGGGATTGACGGCAGGCATCGCGCCGCTCACCACAGTGGCAGAGATTCGCCCGCTGCCCGGTGAGGGGTAGAGGGAAGCGTCCCACTCTGTTCCGTCCATGTGTACACCAGGCGCCCGCCGACAAAGACGTGCTGCACCACTGGATCGGGCACCCGCCGCACGACGATCAGATCGGCGAGCAGACCAGGACGAATGCTGCCGATGAGATGATCGAGTCTGGCGGCGCGCGCCGGGTTGCGGCTGATCAAGGCGACAGCAGCAGGAAGATCGAGCGTACTGCGGTCAACAAGCCGAAAGATGACCGGTAGAAGAGACGCCGGATAGTAATCGGCGCAAAGCCAATCGACCGCGCCAGCTTCGATAGCGGTGATTGCGCTCAGGTTTCCGCTGCTGGACTTGCCGCGCAGGACGTTCGGCGCCCCCATACCGACCGCCATACCGGCAGCGTGTGCGGCCCGTGCGGCATCCATCGTTGTGGGGAATTCGGCAATGCGCAGACCGTATTCGACCCACTGCGCCACTTTCGCTGGTGTGTCATCGTCGTGACTGGCGACGGGCAAATTGTGGCGCGCCGCCAGATCAACCACCTGCCTGATCCGACGGGGAATATCAGCCTGTGCAGCGCGTTTGCGAATCAGGATCTCGTCGATCTCGGCATCGCTCCGACCGCTGGTTTGAGCGACATATGCCCGGAACATCTGCTCATTCACGTACTGACCCTGTCCCGGGCTGTGATCCATAATCGAGATAAGGCGCAACGATGGGTGACCGAGCATCGTCTGCAACGCATCCAGCCCTCGCTGGCTGCTGACCTCAACGCGGGCATGGACGAGATGCCGGGCGCCACAGTGCCGCTCCGTACTCAGACGATGGAGAAAATCCTGCACGAAGCGATCACTGCGCACCCCAAATTCGGCATCATCGAGTGAGAGCGCGTGCAACTGGCAGGTCACGCCACAGCCAAGTAAAAGACGGTCAGCGGCATGGAGCGCAATGCCTGCCTCGATCTCAACACCGGGGCGCGGTTGCACCAGTTTCTCAATCGCGTCGCAGTGGAGATCGACCAGACCAGGGAGGAGATATGCGCCGTCAAGATCGAAGTGTGGCATTGTAGGCGTCTGCGGGTAAGCGCCGTAGCCAATTGAACCGATCCGATCCTGATCTATAACGACCCAACCTTTTTCCACCACGCGATCAGGAAGTACGATAGTCGCGTTGGCTAACAGAAATCGCACACCTCACCTCCCTGGCTGAAATGTCCATTGCCGGTCGGCGCACGGACCCAGACCAGACAGATCGTGGGAGACGCTGATAATGGCAGTTCCTTCAGCCTGCGCGGTCCGGATCATTTCGATCACCACCTGCCTGGTTGCTTCATCAAGACTGGCAGTCGGCTCGTCGAGCAACAACAGTCGTGGTCGGGCGATAAATGCGCGTCCCAGATTGATGCGTTGCTGCTCGCCGCCGCTGAAGGTCATCGGGCTGGCCTGCCACAGTTCAGGCGCGATCCCTAACCGATGCAGCCACTCCTCCCCGATGGCGTGTGCTTCCCCGCGATCCATCTGCTGCCGGTACAACGGTTCGCAGATGGTATCAAGCGCCGAAACGCGGGGCAGAACGCGCAGAAACTGGGAGCAGAAGCCAATCTCGCGCTCACGGAGATGCAAGATCACGCTTTCTTCGGCGCGACTGAGATCGATCCGACCAAACTGCTGCGACTCGAACCAGATCGCGCCGGATGTCGGCAGGTACGTTCGATAGATACACTTCAGGATGCTCGTTTTCCCCATGCCGCTGCGACCGTGGATGAGCAGATGTTCCCCGGCGGCTACCGTAAAGCTGACGTCGCGTACCGGTGTGATAGTACGACCGTCGATCAGGTGCAGGGTAAACGATTTATACAGGTTGCGCACTTCAAGCAAATGGTTCATGCGACAGGAGACGCCTCTCCGGGGTGACATACGATTAGCAGGCTGCGACCATACGTTCTCACGCCGTCCTCCCTCATAATGCCGACGAGACTAGCAGTTGCGTATACGGGTGCTGCGGATCTTCCAGAATCTGATCGGTCAGGCCCGACTCAACAATTGCACCGTTTTTCATCACGATAGTACGGCGGGCAAGCTGACGCACCACCCCCAGATCGTGCGAAACCAGCAGCATCGTCATGCGATCTTCCCACTGGATGCGGCGTAAAAGATCGAGGACGCGCGCCTGGACCGAAACATCAAGCCCGCTGGTTATCTCGTCGAGCAGCAGCAGCGTTGGATGGATGGCCAGCGCTTTCGCAATCTGAACCCGTTGGAGCATCCCCCCACTAAAGGTCGCCGGCTCATCGTCAATGCGCTCAGGCGGCAACTCAGTCCTGGTCATCAATTCGAGCGTCCGTACCCGGATGCGATCAAAGTGGCGCCATTCAGCCAGGAGCAACTTTTCGGCCACATTCCCGCCCACCGAAAAGCGCATATTGAGTCCAAGCTCCGGGCGCTGGCAGACGATGCCGAGCCGGGTATTGCGAAAGAGACGGGTTTCATACCGGTTGAGGGTAACGAGATCGCGCACCGTCCCATCTGCGTCGCGGAACCAGATGTGACCACTGTCGGGGCGCAGCGCCAGGTAGACCATCTGGAGCAGGGTGCTCTTGCCGCTGCCGCTTTCACCAACGATCCCCAACACTTCGCCAGCGTACAGGTGCAGATTGATATCAACACACGCCCACACCGTACCGCAGCGCGGGCAGCGCGACCGACCAACCGCGGGTCCTGTCAAACGGCGGCAATCGGGGCAGGTTGGACCGAAATGCTTCTGCAAGCGCTCAAGACGTAAAAGCCAGTTCTCCACCGTCATAGCAGCGCCTCCGCCTGTGCGCGTTGCCTGGCGCAGTATGCCGTGTCCGAACAGGTTGTTTCCCAACGCCCGCCGCCAGCGTCGGCAACAAAATGATGCGTGAGAAACGTGTGCTCTGCACCGCAACGAGCGCAGCGCTGACCGGGTTGGTATTCGGTACGAAAAGGGTAGTCGTCGAACTGGAGCGGTTCCACGATTGTGTACGGGGGAACGGCATAGATGCGCTTCTCACGACCTGCGCCAAACAGATACAACGTCTCGGCCATATGGAGTTTGGGCACATCCCAGCGTGGAATCGGCGTACTATCCATGAGATAACGGCGGTTCACCAGCACCGGATACTGACTGGCAATCCGCAGGTCGCCCGCCCGCACGACACTTTCGTACATATAGACCCACATCTTGCCGTAATCGGCTTCGCTGTGCATCACCGTCGCCCGCTCCAGATTCGGCTCGACCCAGCGCAGCGGATCGGCCATCGGCACCTGCAAAACCAGAATCTGGTCGGCGCGAAGCGACTCTTCCGGAATGCGGTGACGAGTCTGAATGATCGTGGCTTCGGCGGTATCGACCGTTGTGTTAACGCCGGTTGTGCGCGTGATCAGGCGGCGCAGATTGACCGCATTCACACTATCGTCGTCCCCCTGATCGATCACTTTCAGCGTATCGTCCGGGGTAATGATCGACATGGTGATCTGAAGCCCGCCGGTGCCCCAACCGCGGGCAATCGGCAGATCGCGGCTGGCGAAAGGAACCAGGTGACCGGGCAGCGCCACCGCTTTCAGCAGGCTGCGCCGGATCTCGCGCTTCGCGTCTTCATCGAGCAGAGCAAAATTGTATAACCGGTCAAGCGATGTGCTCACGGCTGTTCCTCCAATGCCTGATCAACCAGCTCACCGAGACGCGAACGACGTCGGGCGGCGTGATCACGGGCGCGTTCGAGCACGCTCAGGTCGGCTGCAAACGTGACATAGTGCGGTAATTTGAAATGCGACACAAACCCGCTGGCTTCGATACCATCGCTGTGGAGCAACACAAACTCTTCGTCAGCCGCGGGACCCGTCTCACCGCTGAGGCTGCCGGCGCGAGCCTGGGTCAAGACGCTATCGAGGATCGCCGTGCTCATGACTTTGAGTTCGCTTTGCCCGAAGGCAAAGCCGTAGCCAGCATTGAAGCGCGGTGGTTGAGCATGGTTGGTGACGCTGTGCGCTTTTGAAGCAATCTCAGCCTCGGTAGCCTCAATCTCGCCAATTGTGATCGGTTCGCCGGTGAGGGGATGCGCCACCTGTACGGCAAGGAAGCCGTAGCGCAGTTCGATCAGCGTCGGGTGGGCATCGCCGTAGCCACGGACACTGCTGTACGCAAGGCTCATGACACTGCCGGTGTCGGCTTGCATCAGCGCCTGAAGGCGAGCGCTGCGCGGGCAGGGAAACACGAGCGGTTCGCGGGTGATGTCATATGGCTCAGCCTGCACCGGCTCAGACGGCACATCAACAATCATTCGTTCCTGACGCATATAATCGGCGACTTTCGGAAATCGCCCCCATTCACCCGCACGATGACCGCCGATTTCCGCGAGTGCAGCATAGCGTTCACCGGCACGAACAACCGCAGTCATATCTTCATCGACAAGTTCGGGACGCAAAAGCCGGATCAGATAATCGGTCGCAGGTCCGAGCACCTGACCGCCGGGAATGTCCTTGAACGACGCCGAAATGCGACGCAGGCACATCATGTCGCGTCCCGAAGACGGTAACGACGCCATCACCCGTGGGAGCGTCGTGCGGTAAGCGCGGAGGAGGAAAGCGGCTTCGATGCTATCACCCTCGGCCTGCTTTACCGCCAGTGCTGCGAGGAGTGGTGCATAGAGCGCCCCCTCGTGCATTGCCCGACTGACCGCGTGGCGGAGTTGGTCGCGGATCTGCGGCAGGTGCAACGGGGTGCTGCCGCCGATCAATCGCAAACACTCGACCAATTCCTCGGCGCGGGCAACAGCGTCGGCGCCGCCGCGCACAGCAACGTAACCCATGGTTTGCGACTCCTATACGTCCCAACATCCAATCCGCACGTTGCGCGGCAAACCTGCACAGCGCTGATGGCGGTCAATGAGAAAGATATCGATTCCCAGTGGGAATTGCCCGGGGCGGTCTGCCAGGGCAACGATCTCAGTCCGCGTCATTCCTGGCAGACCAATCATTGCCTGACCGGCAAAACCCGGTCCGCTCAG